>Ga0326727_10000159_pt1 | contig 289392 bp, 230 predicted proteins | sample MB2enrmetagenome_FD_207643 | JGI IMG/M metagenome (GOLD analysis project Ga0326727, IMG submission 207643) | Lab enriched peat soil microbial communities from McLean, Ithaca, NY, United States - MB29MY | ecosystem: Environmental > Terrestrial > Soil > Wetlands > Peat | place: USA: New York... | reverse complement strand
CGAAACGACGCCGAAATCGCTCAATCGTCATCATCCCTTGCCGTTTAGTCTTTTTCATGCCCAGCATTATATCGCTTTTTATTCGCCGGAGCAAACTAAATAATCAGGCTTCATTTTTAACATCTCTTTGGGTGAGCCTTGTTTTTTTGATTTAAATCATGGATTTTTGAGCCCCTGGCAGAGTGGGCGGAGGGCGAACAGGCCCTAGTTGGACATTTGCACTCTCGGTGAGAACCTGCTGTGAGCCCATTCCCCACAATCCGTCTAAACTGCGGTCGGATTAAAAAGCATACCTCCATTATGTACTGTATCATATATAAACATTTTGTCAAGATAATAATGCGCCCCGTGATGCTGTGGCGGACGCCACCCCGTTGGAACGGGATACTCTCACTTTGTTATGATACGAGTGATTCCCCTTGCCTGCAGGCAGGGATTCACTACAATCCTGATCGTGGAACGCCGGAACGCTCGGGAGAATCGATTCTTCAGATGAAAAGCATGAGGACTGAACCCGAACAGAAGCGGAGTCATTCAGTCTCTTTCATCCGGGATTCCTGTGAGAGTACAAGACAGCATCTGTGGCGAGTCATGTTGCCTCGTCTCCTGATCTTTCTCACCGTCGGACTTGTTTTGCCAGCAACTCCGGCTTGGACCTCAGACCAGGATTTTCTTACAGCAGAAAAGCTTTATGGGGCGAACGAATTCTCGCAGGCCGAGCGGTTATATTCGCAGGTTGATGCTAAGAACGCGAATTACCCGGCAGCCCAACTTCGCCTGGGGACGATTTATTACATCACTGAACGGCCCGCGCAGGCCGAGAAGTGCTTCTCCATCTACCTCAGCTTCAAAAAGTCTCCCGAAGTCTATTGCCTCTTAGCAGGAGCACTTTTTAACCAGAGGAAGTTTGATCTGGCGGCGAATTCTGCCCAGCAAGCGCTTCAGCTTGACGCCAAATCTGCCAAAGCCTATACCGTTATGGGAATGATTTATACAGCCCAGAATAACTTTGTCCATGCCGAGGCATATTTCCGCGAGGCGCTGAGATTGAATGACCACGACTCGGACACCTGGTTCATGTGGGGGCGGGCGTTGCTCATACATGATGATTTCGTGGAGGCCGCAAAGGCTTTCGAGCGCGCGCTGAGAATCAACCCGCAAAGCGTGAGGAGTTACGAGAACCTGGCACGAACCAAAGACCTCTTAGGGGATCTCCAGGGCGCAGAGGAATGCTACAAAGAAGGAGTGCACGCCGCCCGTACGCCGAACCTTTTCGACCCGCGCATCTATGTTGCATATGGGGAGTTTCTGCTGAAGCTCAATCGGTTGGCGGATAGCCAGAGCGTCCTGGAGGAAGCTTTGCGGACGGCTCCTCACGATGCCGAGCTCCACTACGAATTGAGCAAAGTCTACTTTCGAATGAACCGCCTCAAGGAGGCTGCGCACGAAGGTGAGACCGCCCTCAGCGTGGGTGGCCCTAACTATAAAGCTGACTTTCTGCTGGCCCAGATTTACACGGCAATGGGGAATCCGCTGGAAGCCTCCAAACACGCGTCCCAAGCTGCTCAGGAAACGCCCAGCTCAGACCGCTAGGCCACCTCTGGGAGCACATATAGGGAAAGGGACACTGCCGCAGGAAGGGTCTATTGTGCAGACTCCACAACTCGCAGGATCTGATCGGCCCGGACGCCGCTGATTTGCTGCCGAATGCCGCTCGGCCAATCGATGGTGAGCCGTTTGACCATGGCATCCTTGCCCAGCCCAAAGTGCACGCGAGGATCGCTGGAGCTTGCGTACCCTACACTTGTTGTGACGTGGTTGTATTGAGTTCCACTGGCTGACTCCAAGCGGATTTTCGTCCCGATGCCGTCACGATTACTTTTCGTCCCCACCGTTTTGATTTCCAGCCAGTGGTTCCCGTTCTCGGTCACATTCCGAAAGATTTCAGCCGGACCGTTCTGCACCGAGTCGACCAAATCGATTCTCCCGTCGTTGAAAAGGTCGCCGAAGGCAGCGCCCCGGTGCACCGCGGCGATTTGGAAGTCCGGGCCGGCGGTGGCCGAGACGTCGGCAAACCTGCCGCCGAGGTTCTCGAAAATAGCGTTTGCCTGTCTGTAGGGAACGTCCAGCTTTTCTTGGATGTTGTCGTTGACGTGGGAATTGACGGAAACCAGGTCTTTCCAGCCGTCATTGTTCATATCATAAATTCCGTTACCCCAGCCGGCCATCAACAGGCTCAACCGGCTGAGCATGCACAAGGGGGAGTGATCTTCAAAGAAGCGGCCACCCTCATTGTGGAAGTATGAAAAGGCTTCGTTGGAGAGTGCGGTCACAAAAAGGTCGGGCCATCCGTCATTATCGACGTCGCGGAAATCCGCGCCCATATTAGAGAGCGCGGAACCGTCGCCATTATAGGCAACACCGGTCTGCAATCCGACTTCGCTAAAGGTTCCGTTTCCCTCGTTATGGAAAAGGAAGTTCCGGGTGGTGTCGTTGGCAACGAACACGTCCGGGTAACCGTCGTTGTCGTAATCGGCGAAAGCCACGCCCATGCCCTTGCCGGTGTAATTGGCAATGCCGGACGGAATGGAAACATTGGTAAAAGTTCCGTCATGATTGTTGTGGTAAAGCATGTTGGGCTGGCCTGCAAATTTCGAGGGATGGCAATAGGAACGGGCGCCGATGCGGGAATTGCTGCAATACGGGTCTTTATTCAGGCCCCATTCGCAGTAGTTCACCACAAACAAATCGAGCCAGCCGTCCCGGTCGTAATCAAACCAGCCGGCGCAGATCGACCAGGTTTTGCCCAGTTTAGGATCGACACCCGCGAGGCCGGCCTTTTCCGTAACGTCAGTGAACGTGCCGTCGCCGTTGTTATGAAAAAGAAAGTTGCGGTTGACCCCCACCACGTAGAGGTCCTCCCATCCATCGTTGTCATAGTCACCGGCGGCTACACCCATGGAGTAACCATCGGCCTTGACTCCGGCCTGTTCGGTCACGTCCGTAAAGGTGCCATCGCCATTGTTACGGTAAAGGCGGTTGTAATACTCCGGCCCGGTCTTTCGGAGATCCGGAATCCTGGCCCCATTGACGAAGTAGAGATCCGGAAGGCCATCGTTGTTGTAATCGAAAACTGCGACGCCGGCCACCATGGGCTCGATCTGATACTTGTTGGGGGTGGCGCTGTTGTCGAGGACGAAATGAACTCCAGCAGCCGGTGCGATGTTCTTGAGCCGCACTGGGGTGAGCTGCGGACCTTCAATAAGGGCGCCGTCAGCGCTCGCGAGGACCAGCCAGATCAGTCCAGCCAAGAGGGGACAAACTATGACTTTCACTCGTACCTGTGACCACATCTTTTGTTCCGCGACGGGTTTCTCGACAAGAGCGGCACGATAAGCTCATTTCCTGTCGATAACAAGTGTCTTCGCATCGAATCGCTAATGTAATACATGATTCCAGCTAGTGGAGGTTTTCCAGTTCCGGCTTCACAATCTTCTCGTAGCACTCCGGGCAGATTCCGTGGCTAAATTTCGCCTCCGAGTGGTCACTTAGGTAACTTTCCAGTTGCTCCCAGTAATTCGTGTCGTTCCGGATTTTCTTGCAATAAGAGCAGATGGGGACGAGTCCTTGAAGTTGTTTGACGCGCGCCAGGGCGTCTTCCAACTGCTGGACGCGCTCAGCCAGGCTGCGCTGTAACTCGACGATGCGCCGGCCAACTTCCAGCCGCGCGCGCAATTCATCGGGGTCAAAAGGCTTCGTGATGTAATCGTCTGCTCCCGCCTGCAACCCCTGAATGATGTTTTGCCGGCCGCCACGGCTGGTCAGCAAGATGATATAGAAGGGCACCGTCTGGGGCCTTGCGCGGACGATTCGGCAGACTTCCGGGCCGTCTTTTTCCGGCATCACCCAATCCAACAGGGCGATGTCCGGACGAGGCCCCTCTTCGAGGATGCGCAAGGCCTCGGCGCCGTCGGTGGCCGCACAAACCTCATACTCCCAACTTCTCAAGGTCGATTCCAATAGACGACGGGTGGCCCCGTCGTCATCCGCCACCAGCACTTTCATCTATCCCCCCCTTGCCTATTTGGCTCCGGCAGGATTAGGTAAAGCAACGCCGAGTTGAGCTTGACCGTGTGCCCCGCGTAGGTTTCCGGCGCCCGCCTACACCGGCTCTTTCTGTGGCGGCTCGCCCTGGATTCCGAGGGCGTGGCATATGACTTCATACAGCTTGTTCATGTCGACCGGTTTGCGCACAAAAGCATCGGCGCCGCCTTCCAGAACCTTTCCCTCAGCCTCGGCGTCGATGCTGCCGCTCACCACAATCACAGGGATGTGGCCGGTGAGGCTGGAGCCCTTGAGATTCTGAAGGACTTCGAAGCCGTTGCCGGCGGGCATGCTGATATCGAGCAGAATCACGTCGGGCTGGGTCCGCCGCGCGAACATCATTGTCTGCATCCCGTCGTAAACAGGTGTGGGCTCCAATCCCCGCTGCCTGAGAAAAATCGAAACCATGCGCATGTACACGCGGTCGTCGTCCGCAATCAAGACTTTCATGGGCGCACTTCCAGTCCGCTCAAATTGGCCATCGCCAATTTGAGACGTTTAATTTCATTTTCCAGCTCAGCATAGACCGGCTCGGCTTCGGACAGGTTGCCGTCCCTACCCAAGACTTCCAACTTCAAAGCCGCCTCGAAGGCGGGCTGCGCAGCGAAATTGCCCACGGATCCCTTGAGTTTGTGCGCAGCGCGTTCAATGGCTTTGCCATCCCCCGCCGTGACGGACTCGCGAAGGCTTCTCAGCGACTTTGGAAGTTCCATTAAGAACACCACCACCATCTCCTTCAGCAAGTCGACGTTCCCTCCTACGCGCGCGAGTGCCAACGCAGTATCGATCGGCTCCTGCTCCTGGCGCTTTGCCATTGTTGCCACCTCGGCGACCGCGGGGGGCTGGCCGAGTTTTTCAATGACGCCAAGCAGATCTTTGGCGTGGATGGGTTTGGAGATGTAGCCATCCATGCCGGCGGCGAGGCAGCGCTCGCGATCGCCCTGCATGGCATGGGCGGTCATGGCAATGATTGATAAGTGGGTTCCCGTCGCCGCCTCCTTCTTTCGTATCCTTGCCGTAGCCTCGAACCCGTCCATCTCGGGCATCTGGATGTCCATAAGGACCAAGTCGAAGCTATCGTACTCAAGTCGCTCCAGCAACTGGCGCCCATTGCCGGTTGTGACCACGGTATGGCCGTCCCTTTCCAACACGCGCGAGACCAGCATCTGGTTCACTGGGTTGTCTTCAGCGAGCAGGATACGAAGGGGCCTTCTCTCCTCTCGCAGTGAGTGGCGGGTTACCAACACCGGTTTTCCCCCAGAGCTCTTCGAGCCAGCCACCCGGACGACGGCATCCAGCAGTTCAGCCTGGCCCACGGGCTTGGTGAGATAGCCCGCCAGCCCCACTTCTCGGCAACGTGCCGCGTCGCCGCGCTCCCCCGCCGAGGTCAGCATCATAATCATCGTGTCAGAAAACCGTGGATTCTTGTGGATCTCCTCAGCTAGTTGGAATCCGTCCATTTCCGGCATGTTGGCATCGGTCACTACCACCCGAAACGGTTGGCCCGCATCGGAGGCCTGCGCCAGGGATCGCAGCGCTCCCGCGCCATCCCCTGCGAGCGTCGGGTTCATGCCCCAACTGGCAAGCAGGCTGCCCAGGATACGCCGAGCGGTCAAGTTGTTATCCACCACTAGCACACGCATGCCCTTAAGTGGGATCGTTTGCAACGGCTCCCGAGAGCCGCCAGCCGTTGAAACGCCGAAGCGCGCTGTAAAGTGGAAAATACTGCCTTGCCCGACGCTGCTCTCCACCCAGATACGGCCTCCCATCATTTGCACGAGCTGGCGGGAAATCGTCAACCCCAACCCCGTGCCCCCAAAGCGTCGAGTGGTCGAACTATCCGCCTGCGTGAATGCATCAAAGATGCGGTCCTGCTTTTCGGCAGGGATGCCGATACCAGTGTCCTGCACGCTAAAGTGAAGGCTCGTGACCGAGTCATCTCCAGACTCTCGCTGGATCGCCAGGGTGATCTCGCCTCTTTCGGTGAATTTCAGCGCGTTGCCAAGCAGGTTGAGCAGCACCTGGCGTAGGCGTCCGGGATCTCCCTTCAAAGTTTCGGGCAGGTCAGGGTCAATGTTGCAGTTCAGCTCCAACCCTTTCTCCCGGGCGCGCATGGCTAGACTCTTTAGGATCGATTCGATGGTTGCCCGCAGCTTGAATTCGATGGTTTCCAGTTCGAGCTTACTGGCCTCAATTTTGGAGAAATCCATGATGTCGTTGACGATGGTAAGCAGAGAGTCGGCGGAGGTCCTGACCATGCTGGCGTAGTCGCGCTGTTCGGGGCTCAATTCCGTTTCCAGCAGGAGATCCGTCATTCCCAGCACGCCATTCATGGGAGTGCGAATCTCGTGACTCATGTTAGCCAGAAACTCGCTCTTGGCTTCACTGGCTTGGTCAGCCCGTTTCTTCTCTTCCAACACTTTGGTGCGTTCGGCTTCCAACTCGGCGGTGCGTTGGCGGACGGCACGCTGCAATTCGCGGTTGCGGTGCCGGAGCAACCGTTGCCTCCATAGCACGAAACCCCACACTGCGGCCGCGCCTGCCAGCAACGCCAGGCTGCGGAACCACCACGTTTCGAACCACATTGGCTCCATCTCGAAATCCGCCGTCGCTGTCCCGGGGGAAAACGGAGCCCCGCGAATGCGGGACCGGATTTCCAGCCGGTGATGGCCCGAGCCGAGTCCGGCGACGGACACGACACGCTCCGCGCTATCGGTCCATAAACCGTCATCCAGCCGGTAGGCGAAGTGGACCAGTTGCTCGTATTTGTAATTGAGCGAGGAAAATTCAGCCCGCACAATTCGCGGCCGCTGGGTGATTTGGAGAGACGTAATTACTGGATCGGCTGTTGGCACTCCGGTCGCAACGGAGGGGGGCCGATAGTGGGCCAAACCGCCGCTGGTGCCGATCCACACGCTGCCATCGGGGTCGGCCCAAAACGCCTCGCCGTCGCAGTCGTTCGAGATCAAGCCGTTTTCGGTGGACATCTCGGTCCAGGAGTTGGCGCTCAGGACGAAGGCGCCGTTGGCAGTACCCCGCCAGAAATTACCGAACGCATCAAAACCGTGGAAAGCGGTCACCTCACTCGATTGGGGGTTGGTCGGCACGATCGGGTCTACCCGCATAATACGATCGCCGGAAAGTTGTAGCCGATCGACTCCCGCATCCAAGCGATGGCGCAGCCACAAGGCGCCATCCGGCGCAAGAATCGGGACGTAAGCATCGCCGCTGAGGAAACCTTCGGGTTTCCCGTAGTGGCGCCACTCGCCCTCGCGCAAGCGCCAGAGCCCGTCGGGATTGGTGATCCACATCGCCCCGTCGGAATCCAAGGCGAAGTACCAGGCCCTGCGCTGCAGCGACTCGGGCTGATTCATGCGGATGAAGCGATCGGAAACGGCCGGCCGGCTGTTGAGAAAGACTCCGCAGGTGGACGCCAGCCAGAGATGGTCCAAGCGGTCGACGAAGATAGAGCCCAGGGTGTCGCAGGGCAAGTCCCGCTGGCTAACCACATGGATTTTTCCACTTGCCGGATCGAGGCGTGCCATGCCGCCGGGTCTGCTGACGGCCCAGATGGAGCCGTCGGAAGTCTCGCCCAGCCATCGGACGTTGTCGCCCGCGAGGCCGTCTTTCTTAGTCCAGGTGGTTGGCCGCGGCTGCCCATCCAGTCGCGCCAAGCCGAAGGCAGTCCCGACCCAGAGGGCTCCTTTCCGGTCCCGCCGGATGCTCCAAATTACATCCGACGGCAGGCCCTGCGCCACGGTCCAGGATTCCCACTCGCCCCTGCCGAGCCATCGGGCGATTCCTGCGCCGATTAGACCCACCCACAAGGAGCCCCCGCGATCTTCTAGCACGGCGCTGGCCATGTCGCTGGGCAAATCCCGGTGGCGGTCCACCACGGTCCACCCTGCGGCGTTCCGGATCGCCACCCCCTGGTCGGTGGGAACCATCACGGATCCGTCCTTGGCGATCGCGATGGCGCCCCAGAACATGCTGGTTCCAATGTCCGGTTTTTCCTGGATCATGTGGTCTTTGCCCGGCGGCTTGCGATAAAGTCGGCTGGGGCTGCGAGCCCACAACGTCCCGTCCGGAGCAACTGCAATCCCGTCCCAGGTGTCTTCGGGCAATCCGTTCTCAGGTCCGAAAATGGAAGTCCGGCCGCCGTCTTCGACGCACAAATGGACGTCGCAGCCAAACCACAGTTGCGAGCCGCGCCGTAGAATTCCGCGCATCGGTTTGCCGTCCAGCGCGGCGGGCAAGCGATGCGGGCGCAAGGCGAAGGAACCACTAGCCGTCGGCAGCACCTCCGTCAGGCCAGTGCCGGTCGAAAGTATCACATGGCCATTGACGTCTTCGGCAATGCGTTGTGCGCCGCCGAGGGGGCCGTTGAGAGCGAGTATGCTGGAGAAGATCCGGCCATCGAAGCGGAAGATCTTGCTACATCCCTGGGTCCAGAGGGCGCCATCGGTGGCCAGGTAGAGCGTGTGAAACTCCGTACCGCACGGCAGCCCTTGGGCCGACCCCATCAGGCGAAAGCGGGTTCCATCATAGCGGTACAAGCCGCCTTCGGACCCGGCCCAGATATAGCCGTCACGGTCTTGGGCCAACGACAGGATAGCCATGTTCTGGAGCCCTTCGGCCGTCCCATAATGGCGGAAACTGTACTGCTGCGCAAACGCGGTGATACTGAAAGTCAGGATTAGCATCGCGCCCTGAGCGGAGCTACGTTTCCAGACCATAAGATACTCCTACATCTCTTTTACCAAGAGGAGTCTGTCCTCCAGGAGGCTTTCATCCGGCACCTCGCCGAGACTCAAGGCATTGTCGTGAGGAAACAAGCGTAGTGCGGGCCTCCGGGATTGAGGTCTGCAACTTTACGGGTGATGCCGGCGACAGTGCTGTCTGGTACGGATCGGCCTCATCTCCAAAGCAAAAGGTGCGCATGGTGGTCTCCCCGACTCCGGAAGAACCATGACCAGTGGCGAGTGACGAGTGACGAGTAGAGACATCCCCTCCGGGCTGCGTCACCGGTGATGACACCGGGGCCACACACGGCGCGTCGACCCCATCACGAACCCACAGCACACAAACCCAGCTCCGTATTGTCACCCTGGCTCCGCCGGCTCGCGATCAGGACCGAATCGAAGATGACAATTGAGCGGAATCGTTTCTATCTGCTCTTGCTCGTTGTGTCCCTGAGCACGAGCACAAGTACGCGTCCGTCGGAGTGAAATTCCCCGCCCGTCGCGGTCTTGGCGGTGGTCAGCGGATCGGCTGGCGTAACGTGATCTCGCTGGGCGACGAGCCCCGTTTCCGAAAGCGTGCCATTCACGTACTCGCGCTCACCGTCGACTGCCGGATCGATCTTGTGCGTCACGCCATTGTTACGCCGGTCCCGTTCGAATCCGATATCGTGCGTAGCCGCCACGCACCACAGCGGTCGCCCGCCGACTTCGTACGGCGATTTCCAGACGCGCAGGTGGTGCCGTGACATGGCCACCTTCACCGGCTCCCCGTGCGCGAATCCGTAGTCCTGCGGCCGGTTGAAAAGAAAGAGCGTACTCATCGGCATTGTCAGGTAGTCCTTTTTCTCGATAGTGCCCACCAGGGCACTCAGGACCGCACTTCCCGTCGACTTATCCACCTGGACCCACCCGGCTGTAGCGAATACCTGAACCATCTGATCCTGTGTTCCCACGACCAAGGCGTTGACCATGTCGCCGGGTTTGCCGTTGGGATCGGAGTTGCGGCGCGGGATTCTGCTCAGCAAATCGGGAGTGATGCCTGGAACGCGGGTCTCCGTTGGACCGCCAACGCTTGCGGCATCCGCCGAACCCTCGTTCAGAATTTCGATCTTCACGTGGAAACTTCCGTCCGCAGTCGAGGCTTCGCTCATACCCTGATTGATCCCCAGGAACAATCTCCCTGCCACGGGCACGTCGTATTCCTTGCTGGCGCCCACCAAGAACGCCTGCGCATAGGCGTCAGAACCGATTCGGCCGATCAAAGCGCCATGGCCGGCATCCTTGACTGCGTATTGGTGGATCAGGTCCGCCCATCCGCGCGGGAGCCCCTCCGGACCAAACGTACCCAACGTACGCGATTTTCCTTTGTACGACGTGTCAGGCGGGTAGGTGATTTCCCCGGTGGCTATGAAGCGCAGTCTCGCCCCTCCGCGCACATCGACGTTCGTGTCCACCCATTCTTGCGTCCCGGACACGTCGATCTCGCACGACGTGATGTTGCCGGAATTCGCAGGGGCCGTCTGTGCCTCCACCGTTAGACCCGAGCGTACCATGGCCGCCACACCCAACACTAATGCCGCAAAACTCATCACTATCTTGATTCTCATCGCTTATCCTTGACTTGGTTCCTTCTTCGCCCCAGATCCCAGTGCTACGGCTACCTCTGTATACGCACTCAGCTCGCCGAAGATATCGGTGAAGTCCTCCTGATGAAGATAATTATAAACCTAGTCGGTGGGTCTACCAAAAGACATAGTGCCGCTGTTCTTAGCTTGTCATGTCGTCCCTGCGCCTGGGTTACCACGGATCGGTGGAGGAGAAGGTGCAGGTTCAGTAGGAGTCTGGTTTGTTGCCGCGCCAGGGAGGTCTGTCGCATCGGGTACATTCGGCTCGGGCGCGAACTGTTCCACCTTTTCATACAGGTCTTCTTTGCGGATAGGCTTGGAAATGTAGTCGTCCATTCCTCCGGCAAGGCACCGCTCACGATCCCCAGTCATTGCCTGGGCGGTCATCGCGACGATGGGCAAGTGTGTACCGCTGCCTTTCTCCTTTTCTCGAATGGCGGCTGTTGCCTCAAGGCCATCCATTTCAGGCATCTCCACATCCATGAGGACAAGGTCGAAGTTCTGCTTTTCCAAAGCTATCGTCGCCTCTCTACCATTTCCGGCCACCACCACAGTGTGGCCTCGCTTTTCGAGCAAGCGTGCGGCTAGTTGCTGGCTTACACGGTTGTCTTCTGCCAGCAGAATACGCAGCTTCCGCGGTGCCCCGCTTAGCGAGTGGCGGGTGACCAGGAAGGAGGGCCCAGTTTCCGGGCCCCTTCCCTGAAGTGCCATCTGGATGGCTTCTCGCAATTCCGCCTGCCGGAGGGGTTTAGTGAGATAGGCCTCCACCCCCAACTGTCGGCAGCGGGCCGCGTCTCCTCGCTGTCCCGCAGAAGTCAGCATCACGACCGTCACACCGACCATCTCCGGATTGTTGCGGATCTGCTCCGCCAGCGCAAAACTGTCAGTTTCGGACACGTGCACGGTGATCAGTACCACTCGAAACAGGTCTCCGGATCCCTTTGCCTCATGCAGAACACTCAACGCCGCCTCAGCACCTTGAACTGATGTCGCTCTGAGTCCCCAGCGGCTGAGCAGGCCTTCCAGAATCCGCCGGCTGGCAGCATTTTGGTCCACGATGAGCGCGCGTAGACCCGTCAGATTTGCCGCTGGCCCCCTGCTCTCTTCAGGAGTCCTCTCGGCCGTACCCAAACGAACTGTGAAATGAAACGTGCTTCCTCGGCCGACAACACTCTCCACCCAGATCCGTCCTCCCATCATCCCTACCAACCGCGACGAGATCGCCAACCCTAGGCCGGTTCCCCCATACTGGCGTGTCGTTCCCATGTCCGCCTGGGTGAACGCTTCGAAGATTTGTCGCTGTTTCTCTGGCGGGATACCGATACCCGTATCTCGTACGGCAATGTGTAGGCAGCCCCCTGCTTTGTCTCTGGACTCCGCTTCAACCCGGACCTCTACTTCCCCCTTCTCCGTGAACTTGATGGCATTGCCGAGTAGGTTGACCACAACCTGTCGCAGACGGGTCGGGTCCCCGACGACAACTTCAGGTACCTCTGCCGCAACATCGCAAAGCAACTCCAGTCCCTTTTCATAGGCCCCAACAGCCAGCGATGTGATCGCCCCCTCGATGTTGTCCCGCAGCTTGAAGGGAATCGAGTCCAGATCCAGCTTCCCAGCCTCCATCTTGGAGAAGTCCAAGATGTCATTCAGGATCGTCAACAGAGAATCAGCGGACGCCTTGATTACCTTCAAACACTCCTGCTGTTCACCCGGGGCATCCGTCGTGAGCGCGAGGTCAGCCATACCCATGATGGCGTTCATGGGCGTCCGGATCTCGTGACTCATGTGGGCCAGGAATTCGCTCTTGGCGCGGGAAGCAGCCTCCGCAGCCTCCTTTGCCTTACGTAAGTCATCTAGATGGCGGAGCCGTCGCTTCTGGAGCCGCAGTTGTTGCGCGAGGTGCGCAGAGGCGACCGACGTCACCAAAAAGAGTGGAACCTTGATTAGGCTTGTGGGATCGGCGAGAAAACCCCCTCCTTTGCCTAGACGGAGCCAGGCGTACAACGCTACGACGACCAGGGTGATGCCAACGCTCTTGGCCAGGTCCTCCCCAACCGTGCCCATGAAAACGGCCAAGTAGTAAAGCAGCAAAGCCTCCGGATCAGAACTGGGAACAAAGTAGAGGAAAATGCTCACGACTGCTATGTCCCCGAAGAATACGATATAGCCCACCTTGGGGTTGTCAGACCAGGACGACGGCAGAACGAGCATTAACAGGTTCGAAACTAGGAATGCAATCGCAAGGAGCCAGATCTTTGGGGATACCACGGCGGGCTGAAAAACAAGGAAGGCTACAAGAATGATGCCCAGGAGCCCTCTCAGCGCAAAGAAGAGCGAATGGCGAAAACGGGTTCGGCTCCACCGACCCAACTCCTCCTCTTCCAAGGTTGTGGCGCCTGGGTTTCCAGTCTGCATAATATGGGCTTCCTTTCGAAGCCGCGAGATTCTATTTGCCGCGCTCTGGATTCTTCATTTAAGCACAGCGCAAGTCAAGACGACGGAATGTCGACCTTGACAACCTCTGGATTATACTGATGGGTCAGTCTGCGAACTAGTAATTTCTCCGCGCATAAGTCCAACTTTCTCTGAAGTAAGCCACTCGGCGGTGCGAACGAGATCCTCGTATGGGCAGGACCGCGACTTGCTTCAAAATCGGATAAACTGTCATACTTCCGTTACTTAGAAGCCCGATTTTGGCTACGCGTTTGAGGGTTGTCGCGAGAGAATCTTCCTCGCATGCTTGCATCGCAATCCCAAGATTCCAGGGTTTGTGGTATGCTAGCGCAGTGTCCACGAAATGCCTGGACAACGCTTCGACTGTAGCGCTGGCATCCTGCCGGCAAATGCCGCCAAGATGGCGGTGCTACGTTGCCCACCCAATTGCCGGACACTACGCTAGCAAATAGCATTCAATCATCTCAAGCAAACGGGCAGAGACACCGTGCCAGAGATGGTCCTCCAAAAATTCGGCAAATACGAGATCCTCGCAGAACTAGGAAGAGGCGGAATGGGAGTCGTGTACAAGGCTCGCGACCCGCTCATCGGCCGCCTAGTGGCCCTGAAGACTCTCTCCCCTGATGTACTCTCGGACCCGGATTTACTGAAGCGCTTCTATCGCGAAGCTCAATCGGCAGGCAATTTGCAGCATCCTAACGTCGTGACAATTTACGATCTCGGTGAAGTTTCTGGCTCTCCTTATATCGCGATGGAGCTCGTCGAAGGCGAAACTCTCCGAGAGATCATTGCTCGACAGCCGCCCATGCCGCTGCCACAAAAGTTGAACATCATCAGGCAGTTCTGCCGCGGACTCGGCCATGCGCACCAACATGGTGTAACCCACCGCGACGTGAAGCCCGCCAATATCCTGGTCAAAAGTGACGGTACCACCAAAGTAGTCGACTTCGGCATCGCTCACCTCGAAATGACTTCCATGACCAAGAGCGGGATGTTCATAGGGACTGTCTATTACGCGTCCCCAGAGCAGATCAACAATACCAAGGTGGACTCCCGTTCTGACATCTTCGCGGTGGGAGTTGTGATTTATGAATTCCTCACATACGGGAAACCCTTCGACGGGCCTACGATTGTGACGATAATCAATCAGGTGCTCAACAAAGAGCCCGCCCCTCTCCGGCAGTTGGTGCCTGACATCCCAGCGGAATTGGAAGCGATCATCAGCCGATGCCTGCGAAAGGATCCTGACGAGAGATACCAGACTCTGGAAGAAATGCTCTTGGAATTGGATCCGGTCGCAGAAAACCTGCAACAAGACTTCGCCGAGTATATCGTTAGCCAGGTTCCAGAACTGATCGCGCGGCGCGACTTCTCACACGCCCGCGAGCTGCTGCTCAACGTTTTGACCATGGACCACAGCCACAGCGTGGCCAAGAACCTGCTGATGGAGGTCAACTCGGGAATCCGGTGGCAGGAAGTGTCAACAAGAATTGCGGATTGTCTGAACAGGGGGCAGGAATCCTTCCAAAGAGGCGACTATGAGGGAGCCGTACACAGCTGCGAAGAAGTGCTGAGACTTGATTCCAAACACGACCAGGCGCATGCCCTTCTAGTGACCGCACGGCGGGAACTGGAAAGAGCCGAGGAGGTCCGCAAACGGCTTGTTTCCAGCAAGAACGCTTATCGAAGTGGGGATCTGACGGACGCAGAAGTTTCTCTGAAAAAAGTACTTGAGCTGGACAAGCTGAACCCAGAGGCCCAGGCCCTTCTCTTACAAATCCAGAACGAACGAACTGAAAGGGAGAAGCACTTCCGGTTGCAAGAAGGACTTTGGCAAGTACATAACCTGGTTCGACAGGACAATTACGAAGAGGCGCTCGAAAGACTGGCTGGACTGCGAAAGGAATTCCCTGCGGAGGCCGAGGTTCAGCAGCTCATCGAGGAAGCTCGCCTGAAGTTTGCAGCCCTCCGAAATGAGGTTGAGACTGTCCAAGCCTGTCTACAAGCGATTCAGTTCCGGGAAGCTTTCGACCGGGCTGGGGCTTTGGCCTCAAAGTTCCCCGGGCGTGCCGACTTGGCCCAGTTATACGAAATGGCACGCTCGCAATACGAATCCTCGGAGCGCCGGCTTCAAGAAGGACTGTGGCAGGTCCGTAACCTGCTCCAACAATACCATTACGAACAGGCGCTCGAACGGTCGGTCGAGCTGCAGAAGGAGTATGCCAAGGACGCTGGTGTGCATCAACTCCTGGAAGAGGCTCGCCAGAAGTCTGAAGGCTTGCGAAAGGAGGTTGCGGCCGTCAAAGCTTCTCTTCAAGCGAACCGGCTTCGAGAAGCTTCCGATCGGGCGGCAGCCTTGACGTCAAAATACCCGGGACGCCCCGACATTACTCAACTGCACGAAACAGCACGCTCGCAATATGAAGCGGCTGAGAGCCGGCGCGAACTTGAAAAGGGCCTGGCGAAAATCAAGAGCCTGATCAAAGACAAGAACTATGCACCCGCAATTGAAGGATGCCTACTGTTGCAGCAGAAATTTCCCGACAGCTCAGAGGTTTTGCAACTGAGGGCACAGGCGGAAAGCGAGAAACAGGCCGCAGATTTGCAGCGGCAGATTGTTGCCGCCTCTCAGCCGATCCAATTACTAATGAGCGCCGGCCGGCACGATGAGGCGGCAGCGCAAGCTGAATACGCTCTAACTCAGTTCCCAGGGAACCCCGATCTTGCACGGTTACTGGTGAGATCTCGACGCCATCAATTCGCTGCCGTGCTCAAATCCGTCAGGGCGTTGAACGACGCCGGCAGGTTCGATGAAGCAATTCAGCAAGCTCAGAGTTGCTTGGAAAAATTTCCGGAACATGCTGAACTTGAGAAGCTATTGAAAGCCGCGATCGAGGGCCGCGCGAGTCAGCAGTCCAATCAAGACGTCGGCGCCACGGGCATCCTCCCGGGGCAAGACTATAACCCGCAGCCGTCAGGCCAGTTCCACCCCTCTCAACCTATTGCACCACCAGCTCCTCCGGCGCAGACCGGCGTTAGCGGTCCCCCTGGAGCGGCATCGTCACAGATTGAGCCTTACGCGCCAGGCGCTGAGCATCAGGCTGAGGAAACCGTCGGGCTTCCCGGCCGGCAACGCAAACTGATTTTCCTAGGCTTGGCTTCAATTGTGGTCCTCGCAATTCTGGTGGTAGTTGGTGTACTGTCCCTTCGAAATAAAGAACAGCAGCCCGCGGTCACGCTGGTTCAATTGGAGATAATCACATCTCCTCCTGGGGCCGCAGTTTCAATTGATGGCAAGGTGTTAGGCAGGGCGCCCTTGAAGCAAGAGGCCGCTGCAGGGTTCCACAAGATGGAGGCAGTCCTCGAAGGCTATCAGCCTGCTGAGAAATCCTTAACTCTCGCATTGGGAACCCCGGTTAGCATCTCATTGGAATTGCAGCCCTTGAGCCCGAGCCTCCGGCTCTTCGCAGATCTGGAATCGGGCGATGTCCGGCTGGAGGGACAGCCCGCTGGTCAGTTGCAGGATAGTCAGTTCGCCATGGACCGTATCGCTCCCGGCGAGCATAGTTTACAGGTGAGCAACAACGGGCAGACGGCCACTGTAGAGTTCGAAACGGGGCCGGGAACAATGCCGGTCCTGACTAAAGCTACCGCGAGCCACAACCTCTCGGTTATTGCCGTGAGCAATCTGGGCGGCCATGCTCGCCTAATCTCCAGCTCCAAAACGCTTCAGGTAGGCGTGGATGACCAGCCTCTCCAGGCTGTGGGGCCCGATGGCCTGGCGTTGGACAATCTCGCGCCGGCATCTCATGAATTCACTTTTGCAGAGGGCAGTGAGCAGCAGAAGAAAGTAATTGAGATCGGTAACGCGCCAACCTTGACGGTCTATCTCAGTTCAAATCGCAACGTAGGTACGCTGGTTGTGGTTACTGGCACGGACGGTGCGAAGGTATCGCTCAACGGCAAGCCCCAGCGACGACTCACACAAGATGGTCGGCTTCGCATTCTCAACCTGGAACCCAACCGATACAATATCGAGGTGACGGAAGATGGTTATGAGAAGAGCGCAAGCCGGATTGCGCAGGTCCGAAAGGGTGAGGAAACCACGCTGACCTTCGAGTTGAAGCCGATTGTTGTGCGATTGAGTGCACTTTCCATCCAAGGAGCAACCGCCGGAGCAGAGGTGACCCTCGACGGCAAACCCATCGGAACGGTCGGAGCCGACGGCACGCTCTCTGCCCCGAATATCGATCCAGGGGAGCACACCGTAGAGTTCCGAAAAGAGGGTTTCGGGCCGAAGCAACTGCGCCGGCAATTCCTTGCCGGTCAAACCCAGACGGTAGAGGGGCATCAAGAGCAGTTGTTGGGAGCGCTGCTTGTTAATGTCTCACCGCCTGCCAAGGATTTAACCCTTCGCCGTCAGGGAGAGGCAAGCGGGGTTTCAATCACGCCGGGACGGCGGGACATCTCTCCTGGGAGTTACACGGTGACCGCCCGTTGGTCGAGTGGGCGTGAGCAGGCCAAACCCGTGGAGATTGTGGCTGGCGGAATGCTTCCGGTTGACCTCAACCTGAAGCAGATCGGCATGGAGGGTTGGCAGAATCCCAAGGAGTGGAGCGCAGATGGCAAGTTATACGTTCACCAGGGGGGCGGAATTGTCCTCTTCGACGCCAGCCCAGCAACCGGCACTTTTGCTTTTATTGGTCTTCTCCACAAGGGAAAACGCCTCTCATGGGTGCTGAATTACATCGACCAGCAAAACTATCTTTTGTTCGAAATTGATTCCAAGACCTTCTCCCGCAAGGAAGTTGTGGATGGTCAGACTAAGGAGCTTTCCCGCGCACCCTCTGGGATCGGCAAGAGCGAATACTGTTCCGTGCGGATCGATGTGACACCTGGGAGCATTGTCCACCAGGTTTACGACGGGCAACGGCTGGTGCCGGTCGATATCTGGAAAGACCCGGCACGGGACTTTTCCCGCGGCAAGTTCGGTTTTCTGATCCCCGGGAATCAAACAGTTTCCATCTCTGACTTTGGCTTCTCACCGCAATGAGCCTGGGCTTTCACTGTCGGCAAGTTCGTAGCTCCGTCATTCCAAGACACAAACAAGCGCTGGGCTTTCGCGTCCATTAAGTGATTGCCGCCCGAGTCGGCGGTCAGCGCTCGGGCAGGCCGAAGGTTGCTGTGAACTAAGAGACGCAGCCCGTCTTCGTGCCCGCGGCCTTGCCATCACTAGATGGTTCAGTCAGCGCTTGCAGGGCGGATTTTAATGAGTGATAATGCCGGGAAGGCTTCTTGAAACCGCTTCTTGGACTTTGGTGCAAGCCGAAATGATTTGTCCTCGGTGTCAAACCAGCAACCCGGACGACGCTCCAAGCTGCACTCGTTGCGGCGCGGCCTTCCACACGCTCGACGACGATGATCCGAAGGTCGGAAAGCGCCTCGAACGTTTTGCCGCTTCACCGGTTGCTACTTTACCAAACGTCGTCCCAGGGGGCGCTGATTCCCCCACTCTCGGTGAAGATCGAGTCACAGTCCCCAAGCGCCGCGAGGCTTCCGCGGTGTCGCCTGACGCGGAAAAAACTGCCGCCACCGGGATCCTTTCTCCCCCTCCCAGCCCAGGTTCCGGGTCTCCCGGTCCCGGCGCTTCGTGGCCTCGCCAGGCGTTTTCCCTGGGACTGGAACCCGGCGCCGAGTTGGGCGCCCGTTATCGAATTGAAGCGCGACTCGGCGAAGGCGGGATGGGCACCGTCTACAAAGCCTATGACAAGGAACTCGACCGCCTGGTGGCCCTCAAGCTGGTGCGACCCGACCTGACGGCAGACCCTGCGGTCATGCAGCGCTTCAAACAGGAACTCCTGCTGGCCAGCAAAATCTCGCACAAGAACATCCTGCGCATCCACGACCTCGGCGAAGTGGCGGGAGTCAAGTTCATCACCATGGCGTACGTCGATGGCTGCGACCTCTCTCACCTTCTGAAGAACGATGGCCGGATGCCCGCGGACCGTGCCACGAAGGTCGCGCGCCAGCTTTGCGAGGGGCTGGGTGCGGCACACGCCGAAGGAGTAATGCACCGGGACCTGAAACCCCAGAACATCCTCCTGGACAAGGCGGGTGTCCCTTACATCTCGGACTTCGGTCTGGCCAAGTCGCTCGAAGGCGGAGCGGCTGCCATGACGCGCACCGGCCAGTTGCTGGGGACGCCTCGCTACATGTCACCGGAGCAGGTCGAGTCCGATTCGGTGGATCACCGAAGCGACCTATACTCGCTGGGCCTGATTTTCTACGAGATGGTGACCGGCGATGTTCCCTTCAAAGGTGACTCCACGCTGCAGTTGATGTACCAGCGCGTCAAGGAGAAGCCCGGCAGTCCGAAGCTGCTGAATCCCGACCTGCCGGATTACCTCGTGCGCATCATTATGCGCTGCCTGGAGAAAGACCCAGCACGGCGGTATCAGCATGCGGGCGAGATTCTTGCCGACCTCGATGCACAGCGCAGCCCCTCACGGTCTCTGAGCCTGCAGATCGCGCTGCCCAAGCTCCCGCGCTTGGGTTGGAAATGGATGATGGCTGGGGCGGGGGCGGTGATCATGCTCGCCTTGATGGCCTTTCCCGTCAGAAACATTATGCTCCGACGGCGCTCCCCGGCACCCAGTCCCTCGGTGAGTGTTGCTGCTCCTGCCCAGGCCCGGTACATCGCCATCCTGCCCTTTCGCGTCTTGGGTGAACAAGCTTCGCTTGGCTACATCTCGGAAGGGCTCGTGGAGGCCTTGTCCGCGAAGCTTTTCCAGTTGAAAGACCTCCGCGTAGCTTCGGCGGCGGCCGTCGAGAAAGCCAGCAAGCAGCAATCCCTGGATAAGATTGCCCAAGATCTGGGCGTCAGTCTCATTCTTCAGGGAACGCTGCAAGGGACAAAAGACAACCTGCAGATCGCCTTGAACCTTGAGGACGTTGCAGCGGGCCGGCGGCTGTGGACGCAGGAGTTTTCAGCAGCGCCTAAGGACCTGCTCACGCTCCAAGATCAGATTTACGGCAAGCTGGTCGAAGCCCTGGAGCTCAAGCCCAGCAACGAAGAGCAGGCGGGCGCCACCATGCATCCCACGGAGAATGTTGAGGCCTACGACCTCTACCTGAGAGGCCGCAGTGCCATTCAGGGTGGGAGAGACCCCAGCAAGATTCAGGCCGCGGTGGGCTATTACGAACACGCGCTGAAAGCAGACCCGCAGTTCGCCCTGGCTTATGCGGGATTGGCGGATGCCACTCTGCAAATGTACCGGCTGAAGAAAGAAAGTTCCTGGGTCGACAAAGCGCTCGCAGCCGCCCAGCAGGCCCGGCGTCTGAACGAGGACTTGGCGGAAGTACACTTTTCGCTCGGCGACGTGTATAACGCCACCGGGAAAACGGCCCAAGCGACTGCCGAGTTGAAACATGCTTTGGAGCTGGCGCCCAATTCAGATGAAGGCTATCGGCGTTTGGGAGATATCTATCTTGCCAGCAATCGTTATGAAGAAGCGATTCGTGCGTACCAGAAGGCTATCGAGATCAACCCTTACTACTGGGTCAATTACAATTCGCTGGGCAACATCTACTTCCAGAGGAGCGAATATGACAAAGCTTTGAGCGCTTTTCGCAAGGTGACGGAACTCGAGCCCGACAACGCGTTCGGCTACGTAAACGTCGGCTCGGTCTACCTTCAACAAGGGAAGTATCAGGAGTGCATCCCCGCGTTTCAAAAGTCGCTCCAGCTTCAGCCTTACGCCCTCACCTACTCGGATCTCGCGACTGCCTACTTCTATTTGAAGCGCTACGACGAAGCGGCGAAGCTGTATGCCAAGGCGGTGGAGTTGAACCCCAGTGACGAGGAGACGATGGGAAACCTCGCGGATGCGTACCGCTGGATGGGACAGAAAGAGAAATCTCTGGCTGCCTATGACAAGGCCATAGCGCTCGCCTACAAGGCACTGCAAGTGAACCCGCGCAGCGCCGATACGCTCGGGGATCTAGCACTGTACTACGCGAAGAAGGGAGAGGCTGTCCAAGCGGCTACTTTCATCCGCCGAGCGCGTTCCATCGACAAAGCAAAAGTCAGCCTCATTTACGCGGAAGCGGTAATAGAAGCTTTGGCGGGCCGGCCCAAGGAGGCCCTGCAAGCCTTGGGGGACGCTTTCCGGAAAGGCTACCCGGCACAGGAAGCAAAGAATGATCCTGAATTGGGTAGCTTGCAAACACGCCCGGAGTTCGAACAACTGATGAAGCAATTAGGGGCAAAATCCCACTAGGCGCTGGGACTGGGCCGCCTTCGAAACCTGCCCTTGGCCGCCAGTATACCCAGAAAAGTCACGAAGAGCGTTACTGTGCCAGGTTCGGGAGTGTTGGCCGCCCCGGTGAACGTCGCGTTGGGTACCCATCCACCCACCCCAGATGGGTTATCAAGGCTTCCATCGTTATTGAGCGAAAACTCGAATTCGCAATAATACGCGTCTCCGTCTTCACAATATGGCACCCCACCCGGGTCGCCGGTGTTATAAAACAATATGGTGGCCGTGTTGTTTAGGTTCGTAATGACCGCGCAGTCCGAGAAGTAGGCATTGCCATCGAGGTCGCAGTCAATGGGGCCGATTGGAGCACCGTTTGGAAATACGCTGGTAGTCGTGATGGAGAGGTTAGAGAAGTACTCGCCGCTATCATTGTAGAAATCGTAATCCTCCCCCGACCCTCCTCCACTTGAATTTGATGTGAAACTAAATGTTGTTCCGTAGAGATCTGTACTTCCGCCCCCCCCAGCTATTAGAATCTTCGGATCAGGGGACGGTAACTGTCCCGCCAGGATCGAACCCGCAAAGAGCGCGACACCCATAAGCAGGAGAACAATCTTCATCAGATTTCGCATTTTAAATGACATAAAGTATCACCTTTCGCTAATGGCGTTGAGTGCGCTCCACGGGCTCGCTAGACGTAAGCATTCTCGATCATCCTGTGATCGATGGTGGGCTTCTCCCATCGACGAAGTCCTACGCTCATTGAACTCGGGTTCACTCCCGATTAACTCTACCAGCCTCATAGAATCGCGCAATGGCACGAATGTGCCGACTTGTCGGCATATGTGCCGACCCAAAAGGCACTTTGGTGCCATCCTCCAAATTCCTTAAACCCGTCGACCAGGCAGCCGGTATCGAACGCATCCCACTGGCATACCATTCTTCACCGGAACAACTCCATCATGCTCGCTGAAGGGTGGACGTGCAAACACGCATGAATCGACTAGGACGCCTATCCGAGAGCCCGAATATGATTTACCTTTATGTCGAGGATGCAGCTCAGTTGGCGGCATCGGAGGCCATCCGGAAGAGGGTGGAAGTGCCGGCAAGGAACATCGCAACCGCCCAAGTGAGGAACAAAATGAGGATCAAGAATCGCTGGCGTTGGAAAAGATTGATGCAATGGAGCCGGCGACCAGACTTGAACTGGTGACCCTCGGTTTACGAAACCGATGCTCTACCGACTGAGCTACGCCGGCCTGACGGAACAAAAATGCTCACCCGGTAGGGCCAGCGTCGCCGCCAATCCAGCGGGTGAGCATTTCGAGAGGAGAATAGAATGACGGACGCGCTCCGCCATCTAAACTCACAAGGAGTCTAGAAAAACCCTCAGGCTATGTCAAGAAGATTTTCAGGAATTTTTATGACAGATAACGCCTTTACTTTCATTATGTTACATAGAAAATACGCTATTTAAAACGGATACATAGCAAAAACCCAATAAATCCGGCTTTACTGTCCTGAACTACTTGTAAGTTATTGATAAACAAATAGATGCTATGTTCTCAGGTTAAGCCTGATAAGCTGATCGTCGTCGGGATGGCCCCATTGCAGGTCGGGAAAGAATTTTGCCGCAATTCTCCGCGAGAGGAAGAAAAGGATTCCCGCAACAACGCCTCCGGCGATAAGGAAGACCGTGAGGATAAGAATAGCCAGAATCATCTGGATGAGTTGTAGGGTGAAAGACCTCTCTGTGACGTAGCGTTCGTCCCAACTCACTCCGAGGCTTACACGGAACTGATCCATCAATAGGGAGGCTGTCTCCGGATTGCCCGCGTGGAGCACCAGAAACACGAAGGAACGCCGCCGCCGTCCATAAAGCGTGTCCGCCCCCCGCTCCTGATTGAGTGCAAGCAGATTCGTCAAAGCCCCGAAACGCACCCGCGCGATCTCCGGGGTGGGGTAACTGATGGCCATCAGGGTGGAGAGTCCTTTGGCTGTCTGGTACTGGCCAAGTTGGACTTCCGCGCCTTGCTCAAAGCCGATGAGGTCAGTGCGGAAGGCGGGCAGCGCACGCTTAGCAGCTTCGAGCCCGAGGAGATACTTCTCGCTGCCTGGGGTCAAATCTTTCGCCGGCAACAGCAGGGGAAGAGTCGTGAGCGGATCGGCAGCCGGTTTGGTTCCCCCTACAAAGACAAGTAGTGCCAAGTAGTCGTCTTCCGTCAGGGCTTCATCCTTGCCTCGCAAGAAGCGCAGGAAACTTCTCCCGCGCGCCATAAGCACACTGTTCACGTCTCCGTAAGCGAGGTCAATCCCCTTTTTGGGCAGCATTGCAGGCGTGGCATAGAAAGTCAGCAGCCCGTAGGCCGAAGTGGCATCTGGCGCGGGCTCCACCACGACCTGCGCCCGCGTCTTGCCGAGCTGGTAAGTCCGCAACTCCAGCGCCTTCACCCCGTATTCCTGTTCAATGGCCGGATCGCCACCATAGTTGCTCACCGCGGAAAGTGGCAGGGGCCCTGATTCCACCAGGCGCCAGTTGGCGGCGGGCATCAGGGGCATGACCAGGGGTTTCTGCTGGGCAGGGCAGAGGAGGGGTATTGCCGTAAATGCGAATAGGAGCCCAAGCTGTTTCGTAAGGCGCCGTGCCATCACCCTTTAGGATATCAGAAATCCGGACGGCTGGCGGCGGAAGTTTGCCGCGAGGCAGCTCTCGCGACGGTTGCAACTTCACCGAGGTTCTTCACATACTCCACAATCCCGCTGTAGAGCGCGCCGGCAATCTTCTCCCGGTAGTCCGGCCGCTTCAGCATCCGCTCGTCGCGGGGGTTGGTGAGGAAGGAAATCTCAGCCAGCACGGAAGGCATGTTGGCGCCGATCAGCACCACGAAGGGGGCTTTCTTCACGCCGCGATCGCGCTGCGCGCCGCTGGCCTTAGTCATGTGCGTATAGACTTCGCGCTGCACTTGCTTGGCAAGATCCTCCGATTCCTCAATCTTCTCGGTCATCGCGATTTTCTTGATCAGATTCTGGAGTTCATGCACGGATTCCTGTGAGGTGGCGTTCTCGCGGGCCGCCACTTCCAGCGCCTCGGGGCTCGAGGTAAGGTTCAGGTAATAAGTCTCGATACCCCGCGCGTTCAGGTCGCGGCTGGCGTTGGCGTGTATGGAGATGAACAGGTCCGCCCCCTTCTCGTTGGCGATGGCGGTGCGCTCTTCCAGCGGGATAAACGTGTCGTCGCTGCGGGTCAGGATAACCTCGCAGCCGGTGCTTTGTTCCAGGAGTTTCTTGAGCCGCAGGGCTACGTCCAGGACTACGTCTTTTTCATTCAGTCCGGTAGGCCCGATGGTTCCCGTATCGTGACCGCCGTGCCCGGGGTCGATGACGATGCGGCCGATCTTCAGACCTAGAGCCCGCGTCAACGTGCGCGAGCCCGACTCCGTGGTCCCCCCCGGCTGGGCGGCGGGTGCAGCCCCCATCTCGGCTCCGGTCGTGGGCTGCTTGCGCGTTTCCGGCACTGCGGGAGGTGTCTGCGAGGCTGTCTCGTTCTCCTCGTCGCCTGCGTCCGTGGACTCCAGGCTACCCGTTTTGGCCTCCGCGGCCCGGGGAGCCCGCGGAGGGGGCTTCGCAGCCATGTCCGTGCGCGCTCCAGACGTGACGACGTTGGAAGCCGGAGCACTCGGAAGTTTCTCGACCACGCGGCCCTGGGGGCCGGGGAGCGTGCCTACCTGTGCAGGCAGGGCAGGTTTGCTGGCCTTGGCGATTTCGGGTTGCGGCACCCCATGCACGTCAATCACCAGCCGGAAAGGATTCGGGAGTGAGAAAACCGAGTAGTCCTCAATCTTCTCCACATCCAGCACTACGCGAGTGACGTCCGCGGAAAACTGCGCCACACGGATCTGTCGCAGGAACCCGTCTTCTACTGGAAACGTCTTGCCCACCAGCGCGGGGTTCAAGCGCGCGTTTAGGAGGTTGAGTACGATGCGGTCGGGGTTGGAAAGACGCACCGTGTCGAATTTGACTTCGCCTTCGACTCCGATCACGATGCGCGAATAATTCGGGCCGACCCAGCGGCGTACCGCCGTCACTTCCGGTGGTCCCCCATGCCCCTCTACTCGGGGCTCCTCGCGGAGAGGAGGCACCGCGTGGGCCTTAACCCGCCCGGCCGCTTCGAGATCGATCTGCCTCAGCTTCTCCTGCGCGTCGGCCAGCTTGTCAGACTTGGGATAGGTCTTGAGAAAGTCTTGGAAGGCCTTGCGGGCTTCTTCCCGATCCACGAGATCCGTGCGATAAATCTCCCCCACCGTAAACAGTGCGTCGCGCGCCAGGCGGTTCTGTGGGTATCCCTTGATCAAGAAGCGGTAAACCTTTATCGATTCCAGGTAGTACGAGTCGGAGGCGAAGACGCGCCCCATTTCCTCATAGAGTTCGGCTACGGCCGCGAGCGCCACAGGCGTTTTGCCGTAGACGGGATTCAGGCGACAGACTTCGCGAAAAGCGTCGATGACTTTCCGATAGTCCGACTTCTTGCGCTGGCTTTCGGGCTGAGTTTCAAGCGTGGTGCGCAGCCGTTGGGCATGGTCGAAAGCCGCGATGGCGGCCTGGCGCCGGTCCGGCGATACTGCGCAGAAACAATACGCGGGCCCTGCCAGTAGACTGGCCACAAGCAGGACCCCTGCCAACCCTCTTTGTGAACTAATGACCTTCAACTTGCGTGTCTCCGAAATTCACCCCTCGCATGGCGCGCCCGGGTGAACCCGCTCGCTAGCTATTCCAGGTTGGTATAATGCACGACCCCGTGTTCATCGACATAGCGGGTGATGGCAGGCTTGAGCGGTCCCTGGGGGGGAACGCTCTTGGCCGTCGGCGCGGACGCTTCCCCGGTTTGGTAAAGGTTCTTGACTTTGCGCACGTAGTCACGCGTTTCCGCGAAGGCTGGAATGCCTCCATAACGCTGCACCGAGTGCTCACCTGCGTTGTAAGCCGCGAGCGACAGGCCCAAATCGCCCCCAAAAAGCTCCAGGAGGTACTTCAGGTAGTTGACGCCGCCTTCCAGGTTCTGCTTGGGATCGAACGGGTTCTCCACGCCGAATCGCTGCGCCGTGGCTGGAACCAATTGCATCAGGCCCATAGCCCCTTTGCGCGATACGGCTTTGGGATCGTAATCCGATTCGACGCGAACGATGGCACGGACCAAATCGGGATCCACCTTGAAGCGGCTCGCCGTTTGCTCGAGCAGGCCGTCGATCTCCGCCGGCGCATGCGCCAGCGCGGCGGCCGGGTTGGGGCGAAAGCTGGGCGTCACCCAATCCACATGGGTCGAGGTGTCGCCGGTGTTCACGTAAACCTTCCGGCCGTGCTCGTCCACGACCATCACGATTTGATCCGCTTGGGCGGCAGTTGGAAGTAAGGTGGAAAGGAATAGCCCGCTCAGAAGCGCTACCCGGTGTGAATGGACAACTATACGCATAGGGCTCCCTGCACCTCGCCCCTGGCGCCCGCTCGAGATTACTCCCTCCCATTCACCCAGGCCCGGAGCGCGTCACATCGCGCTCCCTCGGCCTTCGCCCTTACCGGGAGCCCGCCTTGGTGTCTGCGCTCCCCTCAGGGCTCAGCCCATCGCGAGCCTTAGTTGACGCCGATTATAACATCGGGCGTCAAGCCGAGTATACAGTACAAAAGTCAGGGGTACATAAGTCGCGGCTAAGGGTGTCATTTGCGAGGTGCGGGCGCTCCGAGGCGCCGTCATTCCCGCGCAAGCGCAGCGCGGCGGTAGCCACAAAAGAAAATCAAAAGGCAAAGGGCAAATGGCAAAAGTGAAAAGCCGTAAGTTCAAGAATCCATGCCAGAAGAAAACGTGGAATTACGATATCGCAATGCTGGGGACGTCCTTCGCGAAACTCAGGATGATAGCGCGGCGGGCAGCGCCGACCGCTCCCCCCGCGTGACCCACTACTCCACATCGGTTATCGGTAGGTTCAGGGGAGAACATGAATCGGTATGCTGCCTTCGATAATCACAAATCGCAAATCGCAAATCACCCAATCGGGCGGTCACCCGATGGCCCGATCCCCGCCGATTCCCTTAATTGCAATTTCCCTGACCGCCGACTAGAATCAAAATGAGGTGAAGAAAATGGAAAACGACGTCCTGCGGATCGCGGGGAAGGAATTCCGCTCGCGCCTGATTGTAGGCACAGGGAAATATCGCAGCTTCCAGGAAATGGCGCGCGCTCACGAGGCCTCCGGCGCGGAAATGGTCACCGTTGCCGTGCGCCGCGTGAACCTGACCGACCGCAGCAAGGAATCAATGCTCGACTATATCGACCGCAAGAAGCTCTTCATCCTTCCCAACACCGCGGGTTGCTATTCGGCTGACGACGCTATCCGCACGGCGCGCCTGGCGCGGGAAGTGGGCCTTTCCAACTGGATCAAGCTGGAAGTGATCGGCGATGAAAAAACCCTCTTCCCCGACAACTTCGAGCTGCTCAAAGCCACTGAGATCCTCGTCAAGGAAGGCTTTGTGGTCTTGCCCTACACGAACGACGATCTGATTTCCGCCCGGCGCCTGATTGACGCGGGGGCCGCGGCCGTGATGCCGCTCGGTGCGCCCATCGGATCGGGACTGGGCATCCAGAATCCCACCAACATGCGCATCCTGCGTGAGATGGTTACGCAGGTCCCCCTGATTGTTGATGCGGGCGTGGGCACGGCCTCAGATGCCGCTCTCGCCATGGAACTTGGCGCGGACGCGGTGCTCATGAACACCGGCATCGCTGGCGCGCAGGACGCCGTCTTGATGGCGGAGGCGATGAAGCACGCCGTGCTCGCCGGCCGCCAGGCCTACCTTGCCGGTCGCATGCCTAAGAAGCTTTACGCCACGGCTTCCAGCCCTGTGGAGGGCGTAGTGCGGTAAATCAGGGCACGGGTCCGAGATCCGTATTGATCTGCCTTCCGTGCTGAAACCCGTGATTTGAGTTTCAGCCCCTGGCCGCTATGGGGCAAACGGCGGGGAATGCCTCGCGCGGATAGGCCTTCATTGCTTGGGAGAGGTTTGCGCGGCGGAGGAAGGTGGCGGATTCCCTTGTGCCTTATCGGGTAGCGTGTAGATTTTCTCGCCGGGCTTCACCAGGTGCATCTGCTCGCGCGCCAAGCGTTCGATCGCTGCGGGGTCCGACTTCAGCGCCTTGATCTGCTTATCTAACAGCTCATTTTCCAGCTTGAGCTGCTCAATCTCTTGCTCGAGCTTTTGGAGTTCCTTTTGCTGCCGCCGCAGCGCCAGGTAACCATTCTGCCCGAAAATGTTGTGAACGATTAGGGCGACGGAGGCAAGCAACAGCACGAGGACGCCGTTGCGATAAAGCGTGGCTTTGTCGAAGTGAAAATCCTTCATGGCGCCAAAGTGAACCCTCGGGTCGCAACTACCCTGCGGAAGTTCCAAAGTAAATGGGATTGCGTCCCATGCCACCCCATTGTATCTTTTGCTGCAAGTTCCACGCAAGCTAGCGGCCTTTTGGCCCCAACCCTCACGGCAAGGAGGATCTGTGACCGACAAAGTCGTAATCATGGTGACCGCCGCGAGCCACGAGGAGTGTCAAAAAATCGCCCGGCACCTGGTGGAAGCGAAGCTCGCCGCCTGCGTCAACATCACTCAGCCCATCGAATCCATTTATCGCTGGGAAGGGAAGATCGCGGACGATCAGGAATGCCAGCTTCTCATCAAGAGCACGCGCGAGCTGTTCCCGGAAATCGAAGCGGCGATTCATAAACTGCATAGCTACCACACTCCGGAGATCATCTGCCTGCCCATCGTCGACGGCTCGCGCAACTACCTCGCTTGGCTGGGCGATTCCGTCAAGCCTGCCGGCCCGGCGGGGGAAAACTCCGCGGAGTAGGGAACTGCGGGGCCATGACGCCATGATTGAGGGGCGCTCGCGCCGACGCGCCTCATAGCTGGAGGGTGAAGTCAATGGACCAGGCAGACCTCGGTGGCCAGGTTCGCGGGACTTTGATTTGACCCGAATTGAGTTATGATGACCAGTGGTGGGCTTTGTTGTACCAGACCGGCGTGTTGGCCTCGCGTTGGCAATCAAACTGCGAGGAGAGCAAGGTCTTGGCCACGACGCAGAAGCTTCGGACATGCTCGATGGCATCAGCGTTGCGACATGTAACAGATCCCTTTGACGTGTTAGTCTTGGGCGGCTGCCGAGGAGGAGGGTTCATTTCATGTTTTCATTCCGTTCCCCGAGATTCCTGGTGGCGGGGTTGGTCTGCGCCAGCCTGGTCCTGACCGCAGAACTGATTCGACCGGCACATGGCCAGACCCAGGCCCCCAACAGTGATACCGCCAATCTGATTGTGGAAGTTAAGGATTCTGAGACTAATGAACCTATCAGCCAGGCCCGTTTGACCCTGCAGTTTCAGGTGCTCGGTGACCCGAAGAGATTCAAACCCACGAAGAAGCTTTCTTACAGCGCCAAGACCAACGCCCAAGGTCGATACAAGTTCACGAACATCAACAAGGGGACGATCCACATTTTTGTCACCGCGGACCGGCACCAGAGTTTCGGCAAAGAATATGAATTTACCGAAAACAACCAAGTCTTTGAAGTCAGGCTGAAGAAGCCCCAGCCATTGCTCTAATCACCAGAGGTACTTTTCCTCGATACCCGTGCCAGCGCGGATCCCAGGAACCGTCCCGCACCAGCGGGAATCCAACCTTGCTGCCTTTCCATGTGCTGGAAGCGGGCTTGCTGTCAGTCGACACGTCATCCTTTGAACTGGTGATAGATGATTGCGAAACGCTTGGCCCGAGGGAGGCGTGACGGGCGAGGCCGCGATTTAAAAACCCATCGGCGGAATGCCTCAGGATGGTGCAAAGCGTTAAAAGTCGTTCAGGGGTTTAACGTTACCGTAACCTCGGGGTAGGTTATCCACAAAGTTTTCAACAGACTTGTTGAAAACCAGATGACGGGCGCGATGTGCGACACATACGCTGTCGAAATGCGCCTCAGAGCCCACATAATGTCGCGTTGAGATATAGTTGTTAACTCTCTTGCACTGGCGCTTCATAGCTGCGAGAAAAACAATGGGTTCTCTTGCCAGCTCCTCTTCACGGCTTCACCGGATTCTCACTGGCGGGCGCGCTTGGCGGCGCGCCTGCCGACGCAGTGAGCGGGGCAGCGAAATACTGATCGTCCATCCAGACTGTGGTCTTCTTTTTGAGGTCCGTTACCGCCGCCTCGACCTTCTGCTTTTGAAGAGTCTGCTCAATCTGGGTCGAAACGTCTTTGAATTCGGCGGTGCTGTGCCCCGTCACCTGGAAAAAAGCCAGCGCCTGGGCGACATCCATTATCTCGGAGACTTCCCCATCTTTGAGAGCGAAGACGACCTTTTCCATTTCCGGGCGCATGCCTCCCCGCCGCACGGCGCGGGGTTCAGGTTCGATAATCACATCGCCGGGAGCCTTGAAATCCTCCATCACCTTTTTGACGTCGGTTCCGGCAACTACCGCTTTGCGGATTGCCTCGGCGCGGCTCTTGGCTTCCTCGGGGGAGAGACCCGGCCCGGATGTGGCGTTGGCCGCGCGTTTCCGCACCACAAACTGGCGCACCATCACCTGATCAAACTCGCTGGGGTGCGCCGAGTAATAGTCGCGAACCTCTTCCGGGCTCACCTTAGCCTGTTGTACCATCTCGTCATAAGCCGCTTGCGCCTCCAATTGCTGTTTTTGGACGGCCAGTTTGTGTTCAAAAGCGGGAGTCTGGTCCAAATGGTGGCTGCGCGCTTGCTGGGAGAGCTCCACGACCACCGCGAATTGGTCACCCAATGGCTTCCGCCCCTGGGTGGCCAGGGTACGTTGTGCCTGCGGATTCATGTTGTCAATCAGGAAGTCGAGATCGGCTTTGGTATACTTCTCCTCCCCGACTTTCAGCACCACCTTGTCAGGGGATTCAGGCGGCTGGGCCGAGGGCGCTGCGGGCTTGGTCGTGGCGGCCGGACCGCCTGCAGCAGGAGTTGCGGGGGCTTGAGCGCGAGCGATCCCCGCCAGGAGCACGGGCAAAAAGAGAGCGGTTAACAGTCGGGAGTGGCGCCGCAAGGCAGTGTGGTCCATAAAACCTACCTTCATTGGTGTGAATTTCAGTTCTCAAGAACCCACCATCCTAGCACAACTCACTCCAGTTGCGCCGACATGGCGCCATGGGCGTCTCGCCAAAGCGGGGAATAGCCGGAGATCAGAGCCGCGGACGTCCGGTATAATGGTATTTTCACTTCCAGCCGTCAGAGCAGGCAGGGGTAATGGACTTCAAACTCGTTTCCGACTACCAGCCGCGGGGCGACCAGGTCACGGCCATTCGCGACTTGATTGGCGGGCTCGATGACGGGAAGCAGCATCAAGTGCTGCTGGGCGTGACGGGTTCCGGCAAGACCTTTACCATGGCCAAGCTGGTGGAGGCCGTCAACCGTCCCACCTTGGTGCTGGCCCACAACAAGACCCTGGCCGCGCAGCTTTATCATGAGTTCCGCAATTTCTTTCCTCAAAACGCCGTGGAGTATTTTGTCAGCTACTACGATTATTACCAGCCGGAAGCTTACGTCCCCGCCGCCGACGTCTACATCGAGAAGGAAGCCACGATTAACGATGAGCTGGACAAGCTGCGCATGTCCGCGACGCGCTCGCTCTTTGAGCGGCGCGACTGCCTGATTGTCGCCAGCGTCTCCTGCATCTACGGCCTCGGTTCGCCGGAGGCTTATTACGGCATGCTGCTCCTGCTGGAAAAAGGCCAGAAGATTCCGCGGCAGGATATTCTCCGCCGCCTGGTCGAAATCCAGTACGAGCGCAACGACCTGGACTTCCGCCGCGGGACCTTCCGCGTGCGCGGTGACGTGATTGAGGTTTTTCCGACCTACGAAGATATCGCCTACCGCATTGAGATGTGGGGCGATCAGATCGAATCCCTCGCGCAGATTGATCCCCTCTTCGGGCAGGTCAAGCAGTCGCTCGACCGCCTGCCGATTTATCCGCGCACTCATTACGTATTACCCGCCGACCGGAAAGAGGAAGCGATCGAGCACATCAAGAGCGAACTCGAGTGGTGGCAGGGCGAACTCGAGAAGCAGGGCAAGCTGGTGGAAGCGCAGCGCATTCATCAGCGCACCATGTTTGACATGGAAATGATCAAGGAAATGGGGTACTGCCACGGCATCGAGAATTACTCGCGGCACCTCGCCGGCCGGCTGCCGGGTGAGCCCCCGCCGACTTTGCTAGATTACCTGCCGCAGGATGCAGTGATGTTTATCGACGAAAGCCACCAGACAATTCCCCAGTTGCGGGGCATGTACCACGGCGACCGCTCGCGCAAGCAAACCCTGGTGGATTACGGCTTTCGCTTGCCCTCCGCCCTCGACAATCGCCCGCTTTCCTTCGAGGAGTTCGAACACCGGGTCGGCCAGTTGCTCTATGTCTCCGCCACCCCGGGGCCGTATGAGCTGACCAAGTCCGGCGGAGAAGTGGTTGAGCAGATCATCCGCCCTACCGGATTGATTGATCCGGAAGTGGAAGTCCGGCCGACGCGCAACCAGATTGACGACCTGTTGGGCGAGATTCGCCAGCGCGCCACGCTGAACGAGCGTGTTCTGGTGACCACCCTCACCAAGCGCATGGCCGAGGACCTGGCGGAGTACTACGCCGAAGTGGGTGTGCGCTGCCGCTACCTGCACTCCGAGATTGAGACACTGGAGCGCGTCAAAATCCTGCGGGACTTGCGCCGTGGGGAGTTTGACGTGCTGATCGGGATCAACCTGCTGCGCGAGGGCCTGGACCTGCCGGAAGTTTCCCTCGTGGCCATCCTCGACGCCGATAAGGAAGGCTATCTGCGCTCAGCCGGTGCGCTGATCCAGACGATGGGGCGTGCGGCGCGCCACCTGCATGGCAAAGCGATCCTTTACGCTGACAAACACACGGTGTCCATGCAACAGGCCATCGGCGAGACGAATCGCCGCCGTGCCAAGCAGTTCCAGTACAACCTGGAAAACGGCATCACACCAGCGACCATCATCAAACCCGTGGACATGGCCCTGGCTTCGATCGTTGAAGCCGATTATGTGACGGTGCCGGTTGAAACGGCTGATGAAGAAGCCGTGACGGGCGACCAACTGCAAGACTTGATCCAAAACCTCGAAACCCAGATGAGGGAGGCGGCGAAACAATTTGAGTTCGAGAAGGCCGCCCAGTTGCGCGACCGCATCAAGGGACTTAAGGAGAGAGTCGCGGAGCAGGCGTAGCGCGGTCCTGTTCTGTAGGTCCGCGCTGCTGAGGTCCAACGTGCGTAAGAAAGTACCGCTTCGAAAAGTTGCGATTATCGGGCTGGGTCGGCTCGGTCAAGCCCTGGGCCGGCTGCTGGCGGCATCCCGTGTGCCCATCGCCTGGATCGCGGCGCGCGACCTCGCTGCGGCACGCCTGGCGGCACGTTTCATCGGGCGCGGGAAACCGCTCCGGTTGTCTGACCCCGAGTTGACCAAGGCTGCGATCTTCCTGCTCACTACCACCGACTCGGCCTTGGCGGAGGTCGCGCAAAAACTCGCGAAGCAAGGAAGCGGCAAGAGGCCTTGGCGCGGCAAGGTCGTGCTCCACACCTGCGGTTCGTTGCCGAGCACGGTGCTTCGTCCACTCAAATTGCGCGGCGCGGCCATCGGCTCGCTGCACCCTTATCAGACGGTGCCCAGTCCGCAAGCGGGTGTGCGCAATCTGCGCGGCTGTTTTTGGGGAATCGAGGGCGATCGCCGGGCGCAGCAGGTTGCAAAACGGTGGGTGAAGTTGCTCGAGGGCGTCGCATTCCCGATTCGCCCGCAGGGCAAAACAATCTATCACCTTTCTGCGTTTCTGGTTTCGCCCACCCTGGTCACGCTGATGGAGCAATCCACGCGCTTACTGAAGGAGGCGGGGGTCCCGCCGGGAATCGCACGCCCCATGCTCCGCCAGTTTGTGGTGGAGACGGCCAAGAACTTTTCGGAATTGGGAGCGCGCCGGGCCCTCACGGGCCCCGCGGTGCGTGGCGACTGGACAACTATCGGGCGCCATTTGGCCGTGCTTAGGCGCAGCGCGCCGGAATTTGTGCCGGTGTATCAGACTCTCCTCCACGCGATGTTGCGACTGGCAGGGCAAAAGGCGCCCCGGCGGCTGGGGGAGCGGAGGCGATGAGCGGGATCAAAGCAGCCAGCATTTTGATCGCGCTAACTATTGTGCCAGCGCCCCTCGCCGTCCACACGAACTCGGCGCAGCAGGCGCCTTCGCACCCAGCGGCCAGGGCTGTAGACATCAATCAAGCTTCCGCCGAGGATCTGGGGAAACTCCCCGGCGTCGGACCCAAGCTGGCCCAGCAAATCATTGCCTACCGCACCAAGCACGGCCCGTTTCGCCGCATCGAAGACCTGCTAATCATTAAAGGGATCGGCAGTAAGAAGTGGCAGGCGCTACGACCCTACATCTGCGTTGGCTGCTGGGCGGCGAAATGAACTTGGTGCTGGGCTAGCGCGAAGCAGCATGCCAGGTGGGTGAGCCCTCACCCCCACCACCAGCAAATCGTGGGGCTCCTGCCCGCGCCGGCGGGTGAAAGTGCCGGTCGCGGGCCACTCTCTCGCCTCGGGAAAGGGCGGCGCAAGAGGCGGAGTGCCGCGGCCAGCCCCTGGCCCCTGGCACCCAGCCCGCAGCCCCGCATCCCGAGTCCCGAGTCCCGAGTCCCGAGTCCCGAACCCCGATTCTCGTGCTCCCGTTCGTCATCGAAGGAAAACCTTACGGCCACGAGTGCAGTGACCGCGGCTACCCGCTCAGGGAGTTTATTTCGATAGACGCCTTGTGGGGGTTCGGAACATCTAACGCAGTGTGCCGGTCAAGTGCGAGCGAACATTGGAGGCCGGCGTTGGAAGGAGAGTAAAGTCATGAAGAAATTTTTGAAGTTGTCAGCGATTGCCTTTTTGGTTTTGAGCCTTGTGCCGGCAACGAGGCATCATTTAGTGAAATGCATATGCAAAAAGTAGGGCTTTGATCCAAGCGAAACAGGTGAGGGATTTAATTACTTCTGGAGGGCCGGCCCCCGGCCCGCTGGTTGTGGAGGTGTGCGGTTTCCCGAGAAACCCTCCAACTCGACCCGGGCCAAGCTGGCACGTGAAGCGCTCCTGTTTCGCGTCCCAAATGCTTTAGTTGCAAATCTCATTGATCAAATAGAAGCAAAGGAGAACCGCCATGAAAACTGACAGAGAATTACAGCAAGATGTCATCGACGAACTTAGCTGGGCGCCGGATGTGGACGCTACAGAGATCGGGGTCACGGCCAAGGATGGCGTGGTGACACTCGCGGGTACCGTGGATAGCTACGCTGAAAAATGGGCTGCCGAGGGGGCCGTAAAACGGTTGTCCGGTGTTAAAGGCCTCGCCGACGAGCTCCAAGTCAAACTTCCGGGCGACAGCAAGCGGTCAGACGCCGATATCGCCCGGGCCGCAGAGAACGCTTTGGAGTGGGATGCCTCAGTGCCCGAGGGGATTAAGGTAACTGTGGAGAACGGCTACGTAACTCTGGAAGGGCAGGTTGACTGGCAATACCAGAAAGAGGCTGCCGAGGACGAGGTGGAATGCCTGACGGGAGTAACGGGAGTAGACAACGAGATCACCGTCAAGCCGAGCGTCCCGCCCGCCAATATCAAGGCCCAGATCGAAGCCGCATTCGATCGCGATGCGATTCTGTGCGGGGACGACATCGACGTCCAGGTCGATGGGGGCACGGTTACCCTGAGCGGGCGGGTGGATTCCTGGGCGGAATCCGACGAGGCAGAGAACGATGCCTGGGCCGCGCCCGGAGTTTGTAACGTTAAGAACCTCATTTCGGTTGCGTCCTTTTAGGCAGGCGCCTGCTTTTTTGAGGGGGGGCCGAGGTGATTCGCCGGTGGCGCAGACCTCTGGTGGTGAGAGGCTGTCTCAAAACTCGATGCCGGATTGCCCCACCCCGGCCCTGCCGCTCCCGACGCCTTCCAGGGATTCACGGTAGCGTACAACGTGCGCTCAGCTCGTGAGGTCGACCAACTCCTGGCCGAGGTCGAGGCTGGCGGAGGACGCCTCGTGCAGAGGGGCCGGGCAAGGCCGGAATTCCAAGGGTACTCCGGATACTTCGCCGATCCGGACGGCTTTCTCTGGGAAGTTGCCTATAACCCGCACTTCCCACATGTCTGAACTCGCTGCTTTAGGGCGTGAGCAGCGCCGCTCCACTTGTCCGAAAAATGTGGCATATTTCGGACATGACTATCCCGGCGAAAACAGCTACTGACCTGAAGCAAGTGTAGCGCGGACCTGTTTTGGAGGTCCGCGGTTTCTCGTGCCCGCAATTCCGCGTTCCGTTCACGATGGCCTACGCACGGTCTCGCGCGCAGATTGATCGCATGTCCAGGTTGCGGCGTCCGTTCCTTTATGACTGCTACATTTTTGTGACCGTGAAATTGCTCCGATTGCAGCCCAGTTCAGGCCTGCCAGGGCCGAAAGATTGTGGCCCACGGCGGCAGCCGTGGGTAAGTGGCGATGGTGAGCACTTCAGCCCGCGTCAGCGGGCGACAGAGTCGTGTTCGATCGTTTCTGTCGCCCCTGCCGGGGCTCCGTCCTGCGCTTGCGCATTTTTCCCATGGCTGTCGCCATGGGCCAAATTCTGCCGCCGCTACGCGGCTTGCCCACACTCGCTTTTTCCCCATGGCGTGCGTTGGCCCGCCGATGAGAACGCGAGCATTTGAAGTTAAAAAGCCGCGCACCTACAAAACAGGTCGCGCTTCACTTGCTGCTGGGCCAAAACTTCGGCAAAATAATGGTGCGAGACGCACGACAAGGTTGAGGGCTCCCGATTCTGATGACGCCGCCGGACGGACAAAAGGATTTCGAAGACTTGGAGGCGAGCCAGCTCTTCTGCTCGACCTGCAAACGCGCCATGCCAGTGCGAAAGCGTCTTTTCCTGGTGCTGCTCGATAAAGAAATTTTCGATTACATCTGCACTAGGTGTGGCTCTGTGGTGGGGAAAAAGGAGCAGCCCTGGCGGAGACCGGCTCAGTGGTCGAGAATCTGAGGGACAGCCACGGGCGGGGTAGCCCAGACGCAGGCGCTGTTTGCCTTCGTCTGCGGCTTTTTCGATCTTTTGCATTCATAAACATCTGAACACTCGTGGCATTTAGAGCCGCGGAGTAGTGCTGCAATGCGCACGACTCCGCGCTACGCGCTGATCTCCGCGCTTCTCAAATTCTCGACTCTCCGGCCCAGCAAATCGCGCCCTAGCATGGCAGGACACTTAAGCCAGACCGAGGCGTTGCGGGACTAGGCGAGCCACGCGACTGCTCACGCCTTCTTGGCGAAGGATTTCACCGCATCATCAACGCTTTCGTATATATCAAAAATGGTCACCAGCTTTGTGATGTTGAGTAGTGCGCGGAACGTCTTGTTAGGGTTTGCCAGCTTGAGTGTGGCGCCCTGATTCTGGGCCGAAGTGCGACCCCACACGAGCGCGCCGAGGCCGGCGCTATCGATGTAACTGACCCCCTCAAGGTTTAGCACGATCTGCGATTTGCCTTTACCTAGCATCTCCTTGATCTTTTTGCCGACCTGTTCTTTCTCATCGCCCAGGGTAATGCGGCCCGCGAAGTCCAAGACGCTGACTCCATCGATCTGCTTCTCTACTAATTGCAATGCCATACTCAGCCTCCTTAGGATGCGTTCTCACGAAATCTCTCTGCCGGTCCTGCAGTTGCGACTCGGCGAACCACTCCCAGTTCGCCCTGTTCTCACGGTACGCCGGATGCGTGTGTTACGTTCTCCGAGAGCAAACTGACCGGCCCAGTGAATAGCTTAGGCCGATGCCTCCCTGGCGGCAAGGCTGACCTTACAGATAACCGAGGTGATGTCATCGGACGCAGGTCCTCCGCCCCTGAAGGCCAGCGCCGTCTCGTAGATGCCTCGGACGAGTCCAGCCGCGCTGTTCTGCAAATGGCATTTTATGAACTCAAGAGCTCTGTCCGCACCAAACGGAGCGTCATCTTCGTTGGCTGCCTCCGTGACCCCATCGGTCAACAAGACGAGGGTATCACCGTAGTCCAATGGAATGGCCGAACTGGAGCAAAACTGACTGCCGGCGAAGAGGCCTGATGGTAGACCCGTGCTCTCGCGCGCCGGGCACAACGGCCTAGCCTGTCAGGTCTGCGGTGGAGAGGAAGCGCGGGGGGCGGCGATGCTTCGTGGCCTGCTCGTAAGACGAGGCAAGCTTGATGAGGGCCGGCTCGCTCCAGGCACGCCCGAAGAATGAAATTCCCACCGGCAAACCGAACACAAACCCCATCGGCACATTGATGTTGGGGTAACCCGCCACGGCGGCGGGGGTGGAGCTGCCGCCCACGTCGTGGTCACCATCAACGAGATCGGTCAAGAACGCCGGACCACCGGTGGGGGCCACCAGGGCGTCCAGCTTGAACCTGTCCATCACGGCATCGATGCCCTCGGCGCGCATCAGGCGTTTACTCTTCTCCAGCGCGTCGAGGTACTCCTTCCGCCAGAGCGAACCTTTGACCTCCGACTTGCTAAAAGTGTCCTGCCCGAAATAGGGCATTTCTTTTTCGCGGTGCTGTTCGTTGAAATCGATGACATCCTTGAGCGAGTGCACGAGGGCCTCGGGCCCCAGTTGCGCAAGGTAAGCGTTCAGGTCGGCCTTCAGCTCGTAGAGGAGAACCTGGAATTCCGCGCCGTCCATCTGGTCCAAGGTTCCAATATCGGCGGGATCGACGATGACGGCTCCTTGCCGTTTCATTTCGTCGATCGCACTGTTCAGCAACTTGTCAACAGCGTCGTGAAAGCCGGAAAGCTTGCGCACAACCCCAATCCGCGCGCCGGCCAGACCTTTGGCATCAAGGAACTTCGTATAGTCACTGCCCACCGGGGCGCGGCTCGCCGCGGTCGCGGGGTCGTCGTTATCTGCCCCAGTAAGTGCGCCCAGCAGAATGGCAGCGTCGGCGACCGTCCGAGCCATGGGGCCGGCGGTATCCTGGCTGTGGGCGATGGGAATAATACCGGCGCGGCTGACCAATCCCACCGTGGGCTTGATGCCCACTATGCCGTTGACGTTCGATGGGCACACGATGGAGCCGTCGGTCTCCGTGCCGATGGCTACAGCGCAGAGGTTCGCCGCCACCGCGGCACCCGAGCCGGAACTCGAGCCGCAGGGATTGCGGTCGAGCGCATAGGGATTGCGGGTCTGGCCGCCGCGCCCGCTCCAGCCGCTGGAGGAATGCTCGGAGCGGATGTTGGCCCACTCGCTCAGGTTGGTCTTGCCAAGAATCACGGCGCCCGCCGCGCGCAGCTTCTTCGCAACGAAGGAGTCTTGGGGCGGCGCCGCTCCGACCAAGGCCAGCGAGCCGGCCGTGGTCTGCATGCGGTCGCGTGTAGCAATGTTGTCTTTGATGAGCACCGGCACGCCGTGCAGCGGCCCGCGCGGTCCTCGGGCTTTGCGCTCCCTGTCCAATTCGTCGGCGATCGCAAGCCCATCGGGATTCAATTCGATGACTGCATTGACGCCGGGCCCACGCTTGTCGATTTCCTCGATGCGCGCTAGGTACTTCTCGGCGAGGGAGCGCGCCGTGAATTTGCCGGACTTCAATCCGTCTGCGAGCGCCGCGATGGTTACTTCATCGAGCTCAAAGGGAGGGACAGCCGCTGTCTGGGGAGACGCCGGGTTTGCGGCATTTACACGCGCGGCCAGGAGGGATGTCGCCCCCGCGGCTCCCCCGATCATGCCCGCCATTAAGAATCCTCGGCGATCCAGCCGCGTTCGAGCAGGGAACCTCTTCGTGGTTTTCAAGGGTTTCAACCTCCCGGCGCCTCGGGCCCGGAATGCGTCAAGGTTCAGGCCATGGCGCCTGTACCTGGGATTTCCGATTTAGACCTCTTGCCCATGCCCATTGTACGGCAGTAGGCCAGAATGCGCATGGGCACGAAGCTCAAGGGGGTAGCCACGGTCAGCGTTTGTTTGAACGTAAGCTTTTCTCAGGCACGATACCCCAGTGGCAATCGCACGTAATCAATCGGGATGGGACACGCCGCTACCGTTGCCTTGTCCAAAGCAAAATTGTTGCAACTCGACCACCGGCAATCCTCACGCCGCTTCACGAGCCCTTGCTTCACGGGATTCAGGTGTTGAATCGCCTGATCCTGGGGCGAAGGTTCACGTTGACAAAGAAGATGCGGTCCTTCGAGGTGAGGGAGGCCGCCATCGATTGGAGGTGTGACATCAAGGGAAAAGCCCGCAGTCAGAAAAACGCTGACGGTGGCTACCCGCTACCATACTAGATGCTCCGTTCAAGCCGGCCGGGTCACCCAAGCGGGCCGTGGGACCCGCGTGTTCGTGTGGTAGCCCCTCAAGACGCATCGGGGAAACACGATTGGGGGCAGAGCCGAGCTCCGCTTCTAGTGTTTCTTGACGACACTGGGCACGGGGGCTCCTAAAGGGATTGCGTCTGCGACGCTCTTTGGTACGGAAACCACTTGGCTCAGAGACCCCTTGGACCGCAGCGTTGCTTCATCAGGTATCCAATGTCGCTCGTTGCCTTGCACCAAATACACCTTTGGGTCTTTCTCCGCCCGAATGAGAGATCCCTCCTTTACAGTCGGGGCTTGCGCGACACTGGGTACCGGGGCTCCTAAAGGGATTGCGTCTGCGACGCTCTTTGGTACGGAAACCACTTGGCTCAGAGACCCCTTGGACCGCAACGTTGCTTCATCAGGTATCCAATGTCGCTCGTTGCCTTGCACCAAATACACCTTTGGGTCTTTCTCCGCCCGAATGAGAGATCCCTCCTTTACAGTCGGGGCTTGCGCGACACTGGGTACGGGGGCTCCTAAAGGGATTGCGTCTGCGACGTTCTTTGGTACGGAAACCACTTCGCTCAGAGACCCCTTGGACCGCAGCGTCGCTTCATCAGGTATCAAATGTCGCTGGTTGCCTTGCACCAAATACACCTTTGGGTCTTTCTCCGCCCGAATGAGAGATCCCTCCTTTATGGTGGGGACTTTCTTTGTGTTGTCTTGAAGGGCATAACAGTTGGCAAGACACAGAGGCGTAAGCAAAAACACTGCGAAGATCAATAGGGACGTTCTCTTGGTTGTAGACACAGAGTTTTCCTCCTGTGTGAAATTAAGCTCCCTACCTGCGGTTGGCACAGGCCTAGTTCGCGTCCATTGTTCTATCTGAAAGCAGCCTGCCGGAAAGCCCAGGGCCTGGGCCAGAGCAGCGACATTATGACATTCTACCTTCCAGAATGCCAGTACTGAGCCAAGCGCGGACCTGTTTTGGAGGTCCGCGGCTTTTCGTGCCTGCAATTTCGTTCCGTTCACTATGGCCTCCGCATGGCATCGCGCATAGATTGATCGCATGTCCAGGTTGCGGCGTCCGTTCTTTTGTGACCGCTACGTTTTTGTGACCGTGAAATTGCACCCAGGGAGGGGCAAGCTGAATCCGGTGAAACGAGGTCTCGTGAAGCAGCCCGAAGAATGGAAGTGGTCCAGCTTTCCTGAGTACGCGGGCGCGGACGCCGCCCAACAGTAGTGCCGGTGCGGGCTACCTATTGACCGCGTGCGTTTGCCCGCCGCTGAGAACGCGAGGATTTGCAGTTAAGGGCCGCGGACTTACAAAACAGGTCCGCGCTACACTTGCTGGCTGCGCCAGCCAGCCGTATCACAATTCCGCTTCGACTCCTTCTATGAATTTTTTAAGGCGGGTGTCAAAACGTTTTCTCCGACCGGCATTTGCCCTTGAAGACCAATGCTCCTTGAAATGCGTATGCAATTTGGCATGTCTGAAAAAACTTGAAGCGTCAAGATTGCCGGAATCAGTCTTCCGGTTCTTTCTGTAGAAATCCATCGCTACGGTAAAAACAACGTTCATGGCCAGTAGTAACGGATACAGCGTAGTTTGATGGGCGTGGTAATTTCTGTTGCTTTCGCAAAACCAGGAGGCGAACGCAGGGCGTTTAAGCTTTTCTCCAACTTGGCTCCATACGAAGTTAAGAACAAGCCAGCGCGCGTATCCTTGCTCACTGCCGACTACCTGCCATCCAACCTTGTGATTGAGCCAGAAAAAAGTGAGGTACTCTAATACTGGTCTGCCATTGAAAATCTTCGGATAGTTTACTTCATCGAAGAGATTTTCCTTGCCCAATCTGAGGGTGGCTGGGTCGAGTAAGGACCCAGCGACCGAGCGGGCTAAATCTTCCTTCTTGATAACGAGTTTGTACTTTGACCCATGAACGCGGCGCACTTCTGCCTTTGATTGACGCTTGCGGACATAGAGCGCATCCCACTTCCGCAATTCTCGTTCCAAGCGTACCTGTTCTTCGTCATTGGCTCTCAAGTCTGAAAGACGAATCTCGTTTTGAAAATTGGTAGCTGAAACTATCTGGCTCACAAGCTGGCCATAATGCTCACGCCCTTCAGGAGTGTCGCGGTTAACGGCGATAAGTTTCACCAGGACACTCGCTTCGTCAGTTCCATTTTCGGCTAAGGCTCTGGTTGTTTGTTGGCCATTGATCACCTGTGGGTTGGTAACTATAAGATACTTTTGCCCGCTGACAGTCTCTGAACCGACGGTGTCACAGATAATGGTAACTCCATTGTTGAAGTACCAAAAATGCTCAGGCTGCCCGTTCAGGGTCTCTTGCATTCCCTCATTGATCTTCGTGTTCCCCAGAAATCCACGTATATTCCTTGCAAACAGTCGCCGCCCAGCAATATGGAAAAGTTTGCCAACCTCCTTTCCCGACATAGGAAAGATCCAGGATGTCGCTTTGGTAATTCCATCGTACCTCATGAGCTCGGCATTTTTGAGAATCGGCAAGCGCAACCTAGGAACAGGAGGTGCGGCTCCTTCAACGTAATCATCGAGCAAACGGAGCAAGGCGGCCCGGTCGAATATTTGCAGACTCGCGCTGTCTTGACGCGCAACTTTTTCTTCGAGTTCCTTGGCGTGGGCTTTGCTAATTTTACCAGTACTCACGAACAGCAAGCCTATGCGGAAACCGTTTCGCACAACCGCGGCGCGAGCTTTCTCTAAGTATCCTTGCAGATTGGCGTCGGCATTATTCAGAATCACTTTGAACTCAGGAGTAGGCCCAGACAAAATTTGAGCATAATCAGCAAAAGCCATAAGGTCGGAACGATTCTCGTTAGGCGCTTTTTCGCCTTGATGGTATTTGCCCTGCACAACAAAAACTGTTCGCGCTTCATGGTCAACATGGATAGCGTCGATTCCTTTGTCCCTCGCTCCGCCTGTTAGAGCGTTTACCGCCTGCGCTTGGTCATCAGTGAAAAACGCTCGCAAAAACCAAACTATGAAGGCGTTGTCGGGTGGAATGCCGGCAACTTGATGCATAATCTCTTTGACTTCCTTCTTGATGTAGTCAAACTCATAAGAAGCCGGCATAGGATTTACCCTCCGTGCGGAGTGATGTTGAATGTGATATGAAACTGTCCAGGCTTGCAGAGCGTCACGATTATCAGCAGGTGGTTTGTGCCGTCGTTCAAACAACGACTCCACGATAGCGGTTGGCTTTCTGTATAAGCCTCGGAGATGGCCACTGGCGGCGGTCCGGAGGCAACAGAATTCTATTCCAGTTGAGCCCCAAAGGGGCGACCTATCACAGCCCAGGCTAACGGCCTGGGTCAAAAAAGGGCCAATTCTGACCCTGAGCCCTGTAAGGGCGACCTAATAAACCCGCCTTTCAGTCCCAGACATAGCGCTCATCAAATTCAATCCCGTGGCTCTCCAGTAACTTCCGATACTCCTCTTGAAAACTCATGGCCCGGTGGTGGGTTTCCTGTGTGGCAATATACTCCGCCACCTTCTCCGCGTCCGCCGGGCTTACCGAAAAACCCGCATAACCGCTTTGCCAATGAAAAGAAGCCAAGGCTTTTCCCTTCGTCTTGATCCATTTGGAGGAACTCGTCTTAATCGCCTCCACGATTCCCGCCAGGGAAGCATTCTTCGAGAGCCGAAAGAGAGCATGAATGTGGTCGGCGGTGCCTCCGACCTTGATAGCCGGCGAGCCCGAATTCGTGAGCACGGTGGCCAAGTAGGGGTGCATCTCCGCTCGCAGTGGCGCCGGCAGGAAGGGCTGCCGATTCTTCGTGCTGAAGGCGAGGTGGACATAGAGTTGAGCAAGGGATTGCGGCATGGGAGTTCACCTATTCCGCCCCTTCAGGGCTTAACTCCAAGAAAATGGGGTTGTGCCGTCCGTCGACCCAGGCCGTTAGCCTGGGCTGTGCTAGGTCGCCCCTTTGGGGCTCAGGAGTCAAATCCCCAATCTGGGCCCGAAAGTCAAAACTCCAATCGCCAGCTACCCGACGGAAAACACCATGACAGGCAGACCGCGCTGCCTGCGCAGGCAGGGGAGGTGCCCGGAGGCCCTCAAACCCTTTGGGTCAAGTGCCAGCGGTCACCGTCGTAGTACACTCGTCCCGTTCGCTTTAGGAACTGTTGGGCGTTACGGACATAATGCTTCCAACGCTTCCCGAAATGCACGCCGTCAATGACCCGGTCGATCGAATCGTCGCAAATATCTGGTTGCAGTTGCTGGATCATCGGGTGCAATTCGATCGTGCGGAGTGGGCCTTTGGCGAGCAAAAACAGGATCGTGTCGGAAAGGATTGCGTGCGTGGTTGTCCCCTTCGCGCGATGCTTTAAAAGTTGGGTGTGCGCCGCGTCTAGCTTTTCCTTGAACGCGCGTCTCGCTTGGGCGCGGATCGATCGTTCTGCCTCTTTGAATGCTTGCTTGAGCTCTGCAGTCTCATGCGCCAAACTCTCGATGTCGTCGGGGAGGATCTTCGCACCTAGCAGCGAATAGTTCTCGAAATCGCGGCGTATTTCTCTCACCAAATTGTCGTCAGTAAAGGCTACCCCGTATTCAAGGTTCCCCGTGATTCCTGGTTCTGTCAGGTTGGCAGATGTGACAACAGCCAAACTCTTGTCCGCGACATAGACTTTTGCATGCAGGCTGGGCAAATGGGTAAGTTCAAACTTTGGCAGGCATCTACTCAATTCCAGCAGAGCTTCGAGGTCCATCGAACCGTTCAACGCACTTTCCGGCCGGAGGTTTGTTAGGAGCCTGACACGAACCTGTTTGTCGATGCCCCGCTTCTGTATTTGCGAAAGCACTTGCTCCGTTGAGCGGGTCTTGACGAAAGGTGACACCAATAAGAGATCGTTCTGTACAGTTGAGGCTAGAAGGCGGAAAGTCTCCGTCCAAGGGCTTCTAATAAGTCTTGTTACCGGCTGCGTGGATGTCAAGCTGGAATCCAAATCACCTTAAGATCGGAATTATAGCCGCACCAACCGCCCTGCACTCGCGCGTAAGCCAGGCACGCGTGCTCATCAGATTGAAATCGTTCGCAGGCATCGCAGCGTTCTATAAGCCGCACGCCATTCTCTCGGGCCGGCCCCACCAATACTCCTCGCAAGCCAGACTTGAAGAAGCCTGGTTGTACACAAACACAAGAGCGGGACGGTCTCGTGCTGGGGTTGAGTCCTCCTCGGGTTTTATCCCGACAAGTCAGAGGTGGTGGGAGCATTGCTAAGCACCTTCTCTCCAAAGGGCCTGAACCACTCCAAGCAGTCGTGGGCATCAACGTTTCCGTAGACCTTTTTCCGAACCAAACCGAAAGGAGGGCTTGTTACTATCAAATCCACTGACTCGGGTTTGAGGGTCGCGAGGTACTTGAGGGAGTCACCAAGGATAATTATGCCGTGTCTGCTTCGATAGAAAGCCGCGTTTTCGGTGACATCCAAAGTCCTAACCTTCGATTTCATCTCGCGCCTATATTAGCACGCGTGAGGGTCTGGTGAACCACCCAATGATATATCGGCATATCGAGTGCCTGGGGTGAGAATAGCGCGGACCTGTCCTCTAGGTCCGCGGCTTTTCATTGTTAATTGGGGCGAACCGGGGACCTCCAAAGCAGGTCGCGCTACACTGCTTTGTTGCTGAAAAACCCATGCAGATCCTTCGCTGCTGCTCAGGATGACAGTTTGGGTTCCCCTCATCGGGTTTCTTCCAGCATGGGCGGCCAAAGGGCAATCCATGCTCAGGATGAAGGCGAAGGGCTCAGGACGACACTGCAGAGGGCAGAGCGAGATTCCGGCGGCAATAGGGCACGATCTTGGAAATGGGCGACGAAGCCGACGAACGTTTTTGCTATCAACCCCGTCCATCGGACTCAGTTGGTTCTGAACGGAGAATTTGGCTACAATTCGCCCCCAAAGGTGCAGTAGCTCTCCAGGGTGGTGGCTTGGGGTCGATTGACTACGAAAAGGCAAGCGGGCCGCGCTACATTTCTCGGCGGCCTTCGAGGGCCTTGACCATGGTGACTTCGTCCGCGTACTCCAATTCCGAGCCCACGGGAATTCCCATGGCGATGCGGCTCACCTTCACACCCAGCGGCTTGATGAGTTTGGAAAGGTAGACAGCAGTAGCTTCACCCTCCACGGTGGGGCTGGTGGCGATAATGAGCTCTTTCACTTTGCCGCCCCTCAGCCGCTCCAGGAGGTTCTTCAGCTTGAGTTGGTCGGGCCCGATGCCCTGCAGCGGCGAGAGGGCTCCGTGCAGCACGTGATACTGGCCGCGGAACTCGCGTGTTTTCTCCACGCCGATGACATTGTAAGGCGTCTCCACCACGCAGATCACTTCCCCGTCGCGGCGCGAGTCCGCGCAGAATTCGCAGGGATCGAGTTCCGTCAGGTTATTGCACACGCTGCACAAACGGATCTTATCTTTGGCGTCGAGGATGGCTACGGCCAGGCGCTCCGCGTCTTCGCGCGACGAGCGTTCCAGGTGGAAAGCGATGCGCTGCGCGGATTTCTGCCCGATGCCGGGAAGGCGTTTTAGCTCATCGATCAGGCGAGCCAGCGGCTCAGCGTAATCTTTCATGGGTTTCGCAGCGCGGAGATTGACACTAGTGTCCTGAGTCAGGAGTTCGTTGCCGAAGTCAGCCCGCGGAGCGGGCGAAATAATGTGGCCCACGGCGTGAGCCGTGGGTAGGTGAGCGCTCCCTCTCCCCCTTCCCCTCTCCCGCCCGCGCGGGAGAGGGGCGCCAAAGGCGGGGTGAGGGCTTTTTCCCAGGGCTTGCGCCCTGGGCCACATTATTTCGCCCCTGACGGGGCTGCGGACACCCGCTAGGGGATGGCTCTCAACTCTCCATACCCTGGTCAGGTCAAGCCCGGGAGGTTCAGCCCGCCGGTCAAATTCCCCATCTGGCTGGCCATTTGCTCGTCCACTCTTCGCGAGGCCTCATTGACGGCCGCCAGGATCATATCCTGCACCATCTCCTGATCCTGGGTAGCGAGAAGCTCCGGGTCGACCCGCACCTCGCGCAGTTGCTTCTGGCCATTCATTTTGACGGAGACCATGCCTCCGCCCGCCGAGGCTTCCACGCACAGTTCATCCAGTTGCTTCTGCAATTGCTCCTGGAATTGCTGGACTTGCTTCAGGATCTGTTGCATTTGTTGTACGTTTTTCATTGCTCACTCCCGCTTCAGGTCCTTGACGTCCACCACCGTGCCGTCGAACTTCTTGCGAAAAGCATCGACCACCGGATCGCGCTCGGCGCGCGAGCGGGCGTTGGGGCGTTCAGTTCGAGCCACTTCTCCCTGCTCTTTAAGTCTAACACAAATCCTGACGGGTTGGCCCAGCACTTGGGCCGCGACCGCTCGCAACGTCTCCTGCTGCTCACGGCTTTTGAGCAGGTCGGCGAAGAACGAATCCTTTGGGGCGAAGATGAAGTCCGCTTGGCCATCACTCACTTCGAAGCCAGACACGTGTTCCAGGCAACTGCCCAGGAAATTGGATTGGGTGTATACGATTTTCTTGATGGCCGCGAGGCGGCCATCTTCACTAGCGGCCGAGGCCGGCAGGACCGGGGAAGGGCTTGCCGCGGGCGCAGCGGGTGTTTCCGCTGCTGGCGGAGGCGCCTGGAGCGAGGCTTCGGCGGGCGGGCCGTCGAGACTCTCGCGGCGAAGCTTGGGCGCTGTCTCTGGGGCGGGCGTGGCCGCCGCCGCACGCGGGCTGTTCGAGCTCTTTCCCGGCAGGCTGGGGCTGCTGAGTCCGCTGAGCAGCAATTCAATCGAGGCCAGGCGCCGCGCGTGCACCAGTTTCATCAGCGCCAGTTCCAGGTGGAATCGCGGCACCAGCGAGTAGCGCATCTCGCTTTCCGCGCGCAACAGGATATTGAAGAAGCGCGAGAGATCTTCCTCACTGAAAAGCCCGGCGAGTTCCCCCAGTAGCCGGCGCTGGTCGTCGGGAACCTGCAACAGCGGACTTTCTGCGCCGCAACTGCGCGCGACCATCAGATCGCGCCCGAAGCGCGTGAGCTCACCGCAGAAATGCGCGAGGTCGTAACCTTCGGTAGCCAGTTGGCCTACCTGCTCGAGCACGGCGCGTGAGTCCGCTGCGTCGATGGCTCTTACGATGCCGGTCAGCACTTCCGTGGGCGCCACGCCCAGCACTTGGCGCACATGCTTCTCATCCAGGCGCTCGCCGCAGGCCGCGATCACCTGGTCGAGCAGGGAGAGTGCGTCGCGCAGGCTGCCTTCTGCCGCTTGGGCCAGCGCCGAGAGCGCCCCGGGTTCGACAGCGATCTTCTCCTCTTCCGCCACGCGACGGAGCCGGTCGTAGATCTCCGTGTAGTCCAGCAGGCGAAACGCAAAGTGCTGGCAGCGCGATTGAATCGTGGGGGGCAGCTTGTGCCCCTCCGTCGTGGCCAAGATGAAGAGGGAGCGCGGCGGCGGCTCTTCCAGCGTCTTGAGCAGGGCGTTGAAGGCCTCCGTGGTGAGCATGTGCGCTTCATCAATGATGAAGATCTTGTAACGGTCACGCGCCGGCAGGTAGCGCACGGACTCCCGCAGCTCGCGAATCTCGTCGATGCCGCGGTTCGAGGCGGCGTCGATTTCCTGCACGTCCACGGAGTTGCCCGCGGCAATTTCCAGGCACGAGGGGCAGACGCCGTCCGGCGTGACCGTCGGCCCATTGAAGCAATTGAGCGCCTTGGCGAGGATCCGCGCCGTGGTCGTCTTGCCTACCCCGCGTGCGCCCGAGAAAATGTATCCGTGCGCAACGCGGTCCGTCAGGATGGCGTTCTTGAGCGTGTCCGTCACGAGGTGTTGGCCTACCACGTCGTCAAAAGTCTGGGGGCGATACTTGCGGGCGATGACTTGGTAGGACATGGGGAGGAAATTCAGGTTAATTCAGGATAATTCAGGTTTCAGTTTTGGGAACAAGCCCTCTTCAATTCGCTTTCCGCTGCCTCAGGCTTTTGGCAATCCCTGCGGGGTGTCGCTTCTACTTTCCTGCTGACCGAATTCTGAAAGTTGGCTTCCGGCAACCGACCACTGATCGCGGCCAGTGTCTTAAACGAAAATCCAACATGCAAAACCCGGAATAGATTGGGCCAGACTTCGGGTTGATCTGCGGCACACGGAGAGGCTCGTTACCGTTGCTTCCTTCCGGACCTGGCGGGGTTCGCGAACATCCGTCGCACAGAGCCCGAAGTCTGACATGTTTTTCGAACCCGCCTCCCAACTGCGTTCTGCGAACTCATTACGATGGTAACACGCGGGCTGGCTCTCCGTCGACCCCCAGGAGGGAAATGCTGACTGAACCTGCGGCAGCCCGCTCAGGGCTTGGGTCCGGAGGGACTCTCCCAGTTCAAGGTGATCTGGTTGTTGGCGATTCCCACTTTGAGCGTGGGGACGAAGCCGCCGGGCGGCACCATGGGAATCCCCTTGCTCAGGTCCGTTGCGTGATCCTTGGTCACCACATGGACTGAGACCTCCGGCGCACCGCCGGGCACGGTGATGGTCCGCGAGAACGTCCCTTCAAAAGCCCCTTTGATTCCTAGAAAGCCCCCCTTCTTCTTCCCCTTGAAGGCGCCTTGAAAGAGCGCCTGACCACCGGCAGAGAAAGTGTAGATAGCCTCCTTGAGGTCGTAATTGCACTGCACCTGAACGACCCGGGGAAGACTTGCGAGCTTGGCGGCATTGGCCTTCGCAATTTCTTCGGCGCTGGGCGTCGGAGTGGCCGGCTCAGGCGGCGCCGCGACAGGCGCTGGCTCGGGGGGAGCAGGAGCTGGCTCCGGTGCCTTCATCTGTGGCTTCGGCACTTGCCTGGGCTTTGGCGCCACAGTTTTCTTCGGAGGTTGTGGAGGAGGAGTCACGGGTTCCGTCGGCTGCAAGTCGGGGGGGACTGGAGGCGGCGAGAGTAAGACTATCCGCGGTGGCGGCACGGGCGTACTCATGATCTGGTGATACTTCCAATAACTCCAGGCGGCAGCGGCCAGGAGCACGACCACCAGGGAGCCCAATGCAATGGCAACGGCGTTTGACCTGACTGGGGGCTCAGCCGCAAGTTCAGCTTCACCTTCTTGGATCGGCTCGAGCAACGCGGGTTCGTCTGGAAACGCTGCCAGGGGCCGCGTGGGTGGCGCTGGGGGAACAGGAGAGATGCTTTGCGCTGCCAGTGGTACCTCGGGGTGAGGCGGCTTTACGGCCCTTGCCGGCGAAGGCGGCGCCGGGGGAACTGCGGATATGGGTTGTGTCGGCGGCGCCTGGGGTGATGGCCCCGAGTAGATGGGCATAGTCACACGGAGTATCGCATCATCGGTCGGCGCAGCCGGAGCCCTTGGAGCCGCAAATGGCGGGGGGCTGGCAGCACCCCGCGGCTGGGCGAGCTGCGGCGCCTGCCCCGGCAGGGGTAGCGTTTGGGGGGGCCGAAAGACCGGTGGTGCTGGCGGCGCTTGGGACCATGTTTTTGAAAGGACCGGCAGGGTCAACTCGAGCGTGCCGTCATCGATCGGAGGCAGCTCGGCGGGCTGAGGCGGTTGCGCCGGCAGGGGTGGCGCTTGGGCCGGTAGAGGCACTGGTTGTGCTGCCGGCACCTGGGCCCATGTCTTCGAAAGGACCGGCAGCGTCAATTCGAGCGTGCCATCGTCTTCCGGAGGCACAGTAACCGGCTGCGCGCTCGGCGAGCGCCGCAGCTGGAGTTTGTCAAGGTCATTCAGCAACTCCCGGGCCGAGGAGTATCGCTTATCGCGGTTCTTCGCCAGGCATTTCAGGACAAGGGCGTCATGCGCTGGGGTCAGCCGGGGGTTGAGGCTACTCGGCGCGACGGGATCTTCGTAAACGATCTTGAACATCACCGACGCCGTGTCTCCCGTGAAGGGTTTCTGTCCCGTCAGCATGAGGTACAAGATGATACCCAGGGAGAACAAGTCGGCGCGAGCGTCGATCTCGCTGCCCTTCACCTGCTCGGGCGACATGTAGGAAGGCGTGCCCATCAAGCCGACGGTCCGCATCACGCCTTCACGCGCCAGGACCTTGGCGATGCCGAAGTCCGTGATCTTGACTTTCCCGTCCTCGGTCACCAGGATGTTCGCCGGTTTCAAGTCACGGTGGACGACCTGATGCCGATGCGCATAATCCAGCCCCTCCGCGACCTGACGCAGGAGATCGAAGGTTTGCTCCGTAGTCATCGCTGGGCCCAAAAGGAGAATGCTTTCCAGCGTCCTCCCGGGGACCAATTCCATCACGATGCAACTGCTTTTGGTGGGTGCGTCCTCGAAAGCGTCGTGGATGGTAACAATGGAGGGATGCGCCAGGCGGCCCGCGGCGCGTACCTCGCGCATGAACATTTGCTGCGGGCTGTGCGTCCCCTCTTCGGAGCTAGGGGCGAAGGAGAGGACCTTCAAGGCGACTTGGCGGCCGATGGTAGGATCCTCAGCCTTGTACACGATCCCCATGGCACCGCGGCCCAGCTCGCCAATGATGTCGTATCGGCCGACTTTCTTCATGGTGTTCCGTGAGGATAAATGAGCAACACGGCCGTGGGATCGCCCCCGAGCCTAACTCTTCCTCACAGGCCGGAGGTCTTCCCCACGTTACGCGAGCAAGCAGCCGTTCGCCCTAGATCCGGGCAACCTCCAGACTCGACGCTGGGACCTGGTCCCACTGCAAGGCCAACATATCACAACTTCAATCGCACGTGTAGTGCCGAGCTGTTGTCGACGTTTGCCCTCCCGAAGGAGCCGCCAGAGCAGCGCCTGCTACCCGGTCCTCTCCTGGCTAGGACCTTTAGACTTCCTGCCCTGGCCAGATTGGAGGAGAGGGTGGCGCGCAAGCGCCGGGTGAGGGGTTCTGTCGAACGTGTCTCGAAAGGGATCTCAATTCCAAATGACACCGGCACCCACGCAGCCGGGATTAACCATGGTCAGACCACGTGAGCCGCGGGGTGTGCGGAATTCCCCGCGCGCAGAGCCGGTTTCGAGTATATTTCTACGCATGCTGAGCGGATCACCTGTCGCGGTAATCACCGGAGCCTCGCGCGGCATCGGGCGCGGCATCTCGGTCGAACTGGCTCGCCAGGGCTTCAGCGTGGCGATCAACTACGTCAGGCGGCGCGAAGCCGCCGAGGAGTGCGCGGCGCTCTGCCGAAAGGCCGCGCCGCCGGATTCCCCGGCCCGCTTTGAGCCGGTTCAGGCCGATATTTCCCGTCGTGATGACCGCGCTCGCTTACTCGACTTTGTCTCCGGCCGCTTCGGCTGGTTTGACTTACTGGTCAACAATGCGGGAGTGGCGCCCGAGGCCCGCGCGGACCTGCTCCAGGCGAGCGAAGAGAGCTTCGACCGTGTCCTCGCGACTAACCTCAAGGGACCTTATTTCCTCACGCAGGCGGTGGCGAACCTCTGGGTGGAAAAGCTTGCGCAGCTTCCGCCCGGGCGCCCCCGGCCCAAAATCGTGACGATCACCTCGGTTTCTGCCTATGCCGCGAGCCCGAACCGGGGCGATTACTGCCTGGCCAAAGCTGCTCTCAGCATGATGACCAAGCTCTTCGCGCTTAGGCTGGCCGAGTACGGCATCCAGGTCTTCGAAATCCGCCCCGGAGTCATCTCGACTGACATGACCGCAGCGGTGAAGGAGCAGTACGACCGGCAGATTTCCGAGGGGCTCACCCCCATCCGGCGTTGGGGCACACCGGAAGATGTGGGCCGCGCCGTAGCCGCGATCGCTTCCGAACGCTTTCCGTTTTCCACGGGTGAGGTTATCAATGTGGATGGCGGATTTCATCTCGATTGCCTCTGACGATGATCCAACTGGATGCAGCACCGACACTCGAAAGCCTTCGGCCGCGGCTCGAACATCTGTTCGAACTCTCCGCGGCGAAGATCCAATCGCTCGCCCAATCCTGGGACCCATCGCAAGGCGCCCCCGTCATTACGGTCGAGGGCCGCTACACCTCGCGCGCCTGGACGGAGTGGACGCAGGGGTTCCAGTTTGGCTCCGCCCTGCTGCAATTCGACGCCACCGGCGAGCCTTGGTTCCTTGATTACGGCCGTCAGAGCACGCTGCGCGTCATGTCGTCCCACCTCACGCATTTCGGGGTGCACGACCACGGGTTCAACAATGTGAGCACTTACGGAAACCTGTGGCGCCTGGTCCGGGAAGGCAAGAGCTCAGCCGGTGAGTTCGAAAGGGAGTGCTACGAGATCGCGCTGAAAGTGAGCGGAGCCGTGCAGGCGGCACGCTGGTCTTTCCTGCGCGATGGCCGCGGCTACATATACTCTTTCAACGGCCCGCATTCTCTTTTCGCGGACACCCTGCGCTCGCTGCGTTCCCTTGCGCTGGCCCACCGCCTGGGGCACGTGCTGCGGGGCGAATCGGACCAACGCATTCCACTGCTCGAGCGGCTGATCCAGCACGCCTCCGTCACCGCAGAGTACGCGGTCTTCTACGGAGAAGAGCGCGACCACTACGATGTGCGCGGCCGCGTGGCGCACGAGTCGATCTTCAACGTGAACGACGGCACCTACCGCTGCCCCGGTACCCAACAGGGTTATTCCCCCTTCACGACCTGGACGCGGGGCCTCGCTTGGATCATGCTGGGCTTCGCCGAGCAACTGGAATTCCTAGCCACGGTCTCCGACACCGAACTTGCACTCCTGGGTGGGCGAAGCGAGATTGAAGGTTGGATGCTGCGTGCGGCCCAAGCCACCGCGGATTACTATCTCCAGCAGTCACCCTCGGACGGCATTCCCTACTGGGACACGGGTGCGCCCAACCTGGCGCAGCTCGGCGATTACCTAAACCGCGCGAGCGATCCCTACAATGAGTACGAGCCGGTTGACAGCTCCGCCGCAGCCGTGGCAGCACAAGCGCTCTGGCGGCTCGGCGCCTATTTGCTTTCGCGGTCCCCGGAAGAAAGCGGGCGCTACCGCCGAGCGGCGCTGGTTGTGGCCGCCGCGCTCTGCGACCGGCCCTACCTGTCGGAAGACCCCTCGCACCAGGGGTTGATTCTTAACTCCCTCTATCATCGTCCCATGGGTTGGGACCATGTTCCTCCAGGGCACAAGGTCCCCTGCGGCGAGTCTTCCCAATGGGGTGACTACCACGCGCGCGAATTGGCGCTGCTGCTTCTGCGGCAGCTTCGTGGGGAGCCGTACCTGACCTTCTTTTGAACCCTACGGGGCTCGTCCTTCGGACTGGTGAAACACTTTAGGTGCGTGCTTGACTCTGGCGTCTTCCCGGGTAGATGCTTTCACTGCACTGAAACGGAGGGAAACACGTGTTCTCCTACGAGAGCTCGGAAGAGCTGTTCAAATGGTGCAAGATTCCGCCGGCGGAGCTTCCTGACCATCCGCAAGCCAAGGTCAAACTCCGCATCGTATCCACGCCCCAGGCGATGTACGAAGAATTCGCCGCAGCCTTGCTGGAGGAAGTCAGGGCCAATAATGCCGCGGGGCGGCCTACGCGCTGGATCCTCCCCTGCGGGCCGCGCGGGCAGTATCCGATATTCATTGAGCGCGTGAACTGCGAGCGGATTAGTTTGAAGAACGTTCACATATTTCATATGGACGACCACCTGGACTGGCAAGGACGCCACTTGCCGCTGGACCATCCTTTTTGTTATCAAGGTTGGATGACACGCAACTTCTACGGTCCTATCGACAAACAGTTAAACGTCCCGCTGGAGCAGCGCCATTTTCCACGTGCCACCGCCCTGGATGAAATGGGGGAAAAGATTCAGGCGGTCGGCGGAGTGGACAGCACGTACGGCGGCATTGGCTACCGTGGCCATATCGCGTTTAACGAGCCGCCGCGCTCGCCCTGGTATCGTATCAGCAAAGAACAGTTTCGCAATTGTACTACCCGTGTTCTGCACCTGAACGATGATACGCTGGTGGCGTTGAGCCAGCGCGCGGCGGGGGGGTGTTCGGACATTGTCCCACCTTGCGTGGTGACACTGGGCATGCGCGAGTTGCTTTCCGCCAAACGCTTGCGGCTCTATAGCGATACGGGCGCGTGGAAGCAGACGGTGATTCGCATCCTGCTTTTCGGAAACGTCAGCCCGGAAATTCCCGCCACCTATGCCCAGGAACACCCCGATTGTGTCGTGACGGTGGATGCAGCCACCGCCGCCTGCCCGCCGCTCGGGATTTGACGAGCAGAGGAGAAACCATGGATCGAACCGGTGTGGTCGTGGTCGGCAGCCACGTGCAAGGGCTGTTCATGCGCGTGGACCATTTTCCGACATCGGACGAAACGGTCTTGGGCTGGGACTACAAGGAGGCGCTGGACGGTGGCAAGGGGTCGCACCAGGCGATCGCCTGCGCCCGCCTGGGATTGCCTACGCATTTCGTCGGCCGCATCGGCCGAGACCGCCTGGGTGACACGGGCGCCAAGTGGATGTCCGAGGCGGGGGTGGACCTTACCTACCTCTGCCGCAGCGAGGCTACCGCGACCGGCTGCGGGTTTGTGATGATTAACCCGCAGGGTGTGCCTGCCATCACCACGGCGATGGGCGCAAATGAGGAATTCTCTCCGGAAGATGTTGACCGCGCCGAGCCCGCTCTGCGGCGGGCCAAGCTGGGGCTTGTGACTTTCGAGATACCCGTCGAGACCGCGCTCCACGCTGTGCGGCGGGCCAAAGAGTGGGGTGCGTTCACTATCCTGACTCCGGGGCCCGCGGAACCGCTGCCTCCGGACGCCCTCGCCGGGCTCGACCTGCTGGTGCCGAACGAGACGGAGGCCAACATCCTGACGGGAGGCAAGTCCGACGACACGAGCGACCCTGCGGAGCTCGCGCGGCGGCTGCAACAATATTTCCACTTGCAGCGTGTGGTGATTACACTGGGCGAGCAGGGCGCCTTTGTGGCGGATGGCAAGGAGCAGAGCATGGTTCCGGCCTTCCAGGTGGACGTGGTGGACACACCCGGCGCCGGCGACGCCTTCACGGCGGGTCTTGCCTTCGGGCTCCACGCGGCAGCGCCACTTGCGCAGGCGGCGCGCTTCGGTTGCCTGACCGCTGCACGTGCTGTGACCGTACGCGAGAGCGTCCCCGGCTTTGGCACCTTGGCGGAAATCCGGGAGTTTGCATCTCGACGCAAAATCGAGTTTTCCGCACTGCTGGGGGAGGAGGAGTAAGGTTCGGAGTGCAGTGCCCGGCTTGGTTCCTTTTATTCCTTTGAGTAACGACCGCCACCCGCGCTGCGTATCGATGTGGATGGGGGGTTTCACTCCTAGCCAGGCAGGAGCAGGGGGATCCTGGTTCGAGCAGATTCTCTTACCCCACAAGGAGAAAACACTCATGGCGATTGTCATGCGGTTTGTTCAGCGCTTTGAGGCGTCGAAGCGGCAGGAGTTCATGGAGTTGGAAAAGCAGTTTGCGGTTTTGGAACAACAGGGAATTCTTCCCCGAGGCGATCGCATGGTTCCCCTCGCCGGCCGTGAGCCGGGGAATACGCTGATCTGGGAGGGAAGATTTGAGAGCTTAGCTGGTGCCGAGAAAGCCCTCAAGGTTTTGGAGACGAGCGGGGATCACACCAGGCTTTTCCAGAAGCAGGTCCCCTACTTCCAGGACGCCTGGGTGGAATTTTATGAAGTCCTGAGTTTCTGAGGCGCTACAGGTTGCTTGAGATCACCACATTTGTGGTATGATTTGACCTTATGCTTGACCTGCGTTCCAAGGCGCGTCAACGGCTACTGGTCTATTATTTCACCAACCCTGCGGCCCGCCACCATCTGCGGGACTTGGCGGACCGTCTGAGCATCGACCCCTCCAACCTTTCGCGAGAACTGCGGCGTTTGGAGCGTGACGGACTCTTTCGGTCCGAAGTGAGTGGGCGCCAGAAGTACTTTCGGCTCAACCGGGGGTATCCCCTATACCGGGAGGTCCGCAGCATCGTTTCGAAGACGATCGGGGCGGCGCCTTTGATTGCACAAGCCGTCAAAGCCATTGAGGGCATCGAGGAAGCGTACCTTTACGGGTCGTTCGCGCGAAACCAACAGGATGCTGCTAGCGACATTGACGTGCTGGTAATCGGCGTCCCTCGCGGCCAAGCTATGGCGGAAGCCATGCGGAAGCTTGAGCGGCAGCTCGGGCGGGAAATCAATTATGCGGTTTTGTCGCGATATGAATTCGAGTCGCGTTGGGCTCGGAAAGATGCTCTCCTGGAAAGCGTCTGGCATAATAGGCGCGTTTCGCTTCTAGCTCCACATGAAAAAGCTCAAGCCGCACACGGTTGACTGGGCCCAAATCGAGCGCTTCCTCGCGAGCGCCGACAGGAAGCTGGCCTCGGCGCGCAAGATCCTGGCAATTGATGAAGAGGCCTGTCTTCAACAAGCCTATGAGGCGATGCTGAGGGCTTCATTGGGGTTTATGTTCAGCCGCGGCTTCCGGGCAAGAAGCCAACCAGGCCATCATATCGCCATCATCGAATTCGTTCGGGCGCGAATTGACGCCAAGCACGCCGGCTTGCTGACGGTCTTCGACCGTCTCCGGCGAAAACGGAACATGGCGCTCTATGATGACACGGGATTCATTTCGCATCACGAAGCCGAGGAGGCTCTCGAATCCGCCCGCCATTTTATTGATGTCATTCGCGCCAACATCAGCGCAAGAAGACCTTGAGTTTCCTTCACTGCCTTTGGATTTCCGGAAAATCTGCGCACTGCCTTTTCCAGCGATCTTGAATAATCAGGAATAATCACCCGCAACTATGATTGGCTGACTTCCAGCCGCGGCGACAAGGTGGCTCCGCTTACGAACTCACTTCTCGGAACCATGGTCATGTTTGCAGTCCCTCTGCAGGCGATGGAGGTGGCATGTTCTCTGCTCGGCATGGAGACTGACGCCGACCAACATCCGAAGGTTCGTAAAGGGGGTTCAAAACGTAAAGGCGATCTGAGGCGCTGGGAGCACCCCGCCGGCGGTCGGGAGACCATCACACGGCCAGGGAGACTGAGGTGGGTGGGGCGCCGGCGTTCAGAGCCCGCCCGGGTCGGCGCCGGCTCGGGAAACAGCTGCTGTGCCCACGGGGACATCGACGTCGAGATACCAGGGGATGGGGAGGCTGCCCCAATGTGCGGGGCGGAAGGTCCAGCCCTCGAGGCTCTTCGCGGCGGCTTCGTGATTGGTGACGTTACTGGGCAACGGCGCAGAGTCAATCACCTGACCCTTGTCATTCAGCAGCAACCGCATGTGCACTACTGCGGTCGGAGACAGGTCCTCCGGCCGCCCGATGACTTCTGGTGGTTTGACCTGGCGGCTGAGGTCGCGTTCCGCCTGGGTCGGCACCGTATCCGTTTTGTGAGGGCGCAAAGAGAATTTCACTTCTACTGTCGTGAGGAAACCCGAGGGCCCCGAGGGCGTCTGCAAGGGGCGATAGATCCAGCCGCGTGCCGCCTTCAGGGCGGACGCCGCCAGAATGGGATGGCCCCGCACGACATGGGCCGCCGCCACTTTGCCATCGCGCGTAATTTCGACTTGCACGCGCACCTGCCCTTGAATGTAGTTGACCTTAGCCAAGGGTGGATACTCTGGCTTGGCTTGATCCACAACCAGGCGCGTCGCCTGCTTACTGTCGATGTTGACTGGATTTTGGAAAGGCGACTGGGGTTGGGTCTGCGGAATGGCCGTCTCCGGTGCACACCCTAACGCCAAAACCGCGAAGAAGAGGCCGTATCGATGCGACGCGAGTTTAGTCATCGCCTTCAAGAATTACCTGGGCCACCACGTAGCGATTGGAATGCGAAATCGAAACCGCCATGCGGGTGACGCCCAGTCCGCGTGCCACCTCTTGCGCCCGGCCGGTCAAGACCAGCTCAGGTTTGCCGCTCGGCTGGTGCGTGATCTCCACGTCAAGCCACCGCACCCCCGCTCCCCATCCCGTTCCTAAAGCTTTGAAAGCCGCTTCCTTGGCCGCGAAGCGCGCGGCATAGCGCTCGCCCCTATTCTTGAACCTCTCGCAGTAGGCGACCTCCGCCCGGGTGAAGAGCCGCTTCGTAAAACGTTCCCCGTGCCGCTCGAGCCCCTGCTCCAGGCGGGAAGTTTCTGCGATATCCACTCCGGTTCCGACGATCATGGCTAGGTTGCGTAGCTATCGGGAAACTCCCTCAGGGCCCTGAAATTCGAGTGTGAGCCTCCGCCCGCGGCTCAGAATGAAAACAGGGAAGCATTTCTCCGCAGCCTGAGAAGCCCATGCGTTCCGCTCGAGGTTACCCGTCAACCCCCGGGTCAATTGCTCGGGCCGGCCTTCCGTCTTGGACACCACTTTAGCAGCTAGCATGGCTGTCCGTCTTGCGAGACTCAGCCCTTAATAGATTATCCTAACCATACCAAGGTGTCGGACAATATGCAACGTCGCTTCCGGATACGGGGCCTGTGCTATATTCGGACCATGGAACGGCCAGCGTTTAAAATGGTCTGCCGCGGCGGCTTGGCGTGGCTCGAGGCGGCTCGCCTCGGCAAGTTGCCGTGGCTCGTACATGCCTTCAGCACGCGCCGAGGCGGCGGTAGCCGCGTCCCCTCCAATGGCCTCAACTTGGGGTTACCGGATTGGCGCGGGCAAGTTGAGCAGAATCGCCGGCGCTTCCTTAGGCAGATTGGCGCCCAGGACTTTTCGCTAGCCTCGTTGCGCCAGGTACATTCCTCCCACGCCTTCGTGGTGGCTGCTGGAGGGACTTGCCAGATTGAGTATCGGCTGTCCGGCGTGCCGAGCGCGGAGCAAGGTGCCACGCGACCGCCTGCCGGTGACGCGCTCATGACGGCGGAGGCGGGCCTCTTGTTGGCGGTCCGCATCGCCGACTGCCTGCCCGTGCTGTTGGTGGATCCTAGGCAGCACGTAGTGGCGGCAGTCCATGCGGGCTGGCGCGGCGCGCTCGAGCGCGTAATCGAGAAAGCGGTGGGAGATATGCGGCTCGCGTTCGGCACCGACCCCCAGCAATTGCTGGCCGTGCTGGGACCCTCGATCCGCGCCTGCTGCTACGAAGTGGGAGAGGCGGTTGTAGAAGCCTTCAACGGACGGTTCGCTTCCGCCAAGGCTTTCTTCCGACCTCTGCCCCGTCGCCCCGAAGCGGCAACGGACAGGATTCCCTTTCTGAGCGCCCGACCGCCCGGGCATGCTCCCCAGGTTCCCGCCGCACACCTGGATCTGGTCGCTGTCGCCGAGCATCAGCTTACGAGCGCGGGAGTCGCACCCTCCCAGATATTGGTCGCGGACTACTGCACCGCCTGCCGCACCGATCTGTTCTTCTCACATCGCAAGGAAGGCGGGCGCACGGGACGCCAGATGGCCGTTATCGGAATTCGGCCGGGCAAGCGACGTAGGCTGGCAAATCCATAACTCTGCTCCCCTCGTCGGGTGAGGAGGAGAATCATGCGCTATCCCAGGGAGAGGGCGCCCGACGGCGGAGGACAGGTGAGGGTCTCTTTCAACCCCATCGGACTCTGACGGAACCCCCGCCGTTGACGGAGCGCCTAGAAGCCAGTAGAATTGAGGTTTCGGGCTCTTGCGGGAAAGGACTCCTGAAGTTCTCCATCCTGTTTTAAGCCCCACCCCCAGCAGAATGAAGGAACGGTTATGAACGCGAATGATCTCCGACCCGGAATGATCATCAAGCACAACAATGACCTCTTTACTATCCACAAAGCCGAGCATCGCACGCCCGGCAACCTGCGCGCCTTCGTGCAGGCCCGCATGCGCAACCTGCGCACGGGCTCGTTGGTCGACCATCGCTTCCGCTCGGAAGACACCGTGGAGCGCGCTGCCATCGACGAAGTCGAGATGCAGTACCTTTACGCCGACGGTGATTCGTATTGCTTCATGAACACCTCGAACTACGAACAGATTTCCCTGCACAAGGAGACCGTCGGCGATAGGGCGTCTTACCTCGTTCCGGAGGTCATGCTCAAGGTGGACTTCTATGAGGGCCGGCCGGTGGATATCCAGTTGCCTCCCACCGTGGATCTGAAGGTGGTGGAAACCGAACCGGGAATCAAAGGCGGTTCTGCGACCAACGTCACCAAGCCTGCCAAGATGGAAACTGGTTTAGTTGTCCAGGTGCCGCCGTTCATCAGCGAAGGCGAGCGCATCCGCGTCGATACCGCGCAAGGGACGTACGTCGAACGCGCCAACTAGCGGCGTGAGTCAGAAGCCTGTAGCGCGCACCCCGTTCCTGGGGTCCGCGGTCCTTCAACCTAACAGGATGCTTCGCGCTACCTGTAGGATCTCCATGAGAGTAACTTGCTATGAGGGTTTTCAGAACGGAATCTCGTGGTCATCCTGTAATTGCAGGCCGGTGGGCGTCATCAAGTAGACGGCCTCGTGCCGCGGCGGTTTGCGCTTGGCCGTGACTTCTCGAATGTACTCATCTTCCTTGAGATAACGGATTACGATCCGGTCCTTCTGCACATCCATCTTCCCGTCATAGACGTCGTGAGTTTCCCACAGCGACTTTAGATTCTGCCCATCGAACGAATAGAGGATGGCCGTGAGCCGCGGCTGGCTCTTGCCCAGCCGGTAACCGTAAACCAAGAAACGGAAGTCGTCCCATCCCTGCGCGGGCAACATTTCATAGTGCAGGTCCGTGCGCGGCACAAAATTCGTGAGGGCTGCCATGCGGCTTTTGCTGCCGCGGCTTTCGAAAATCATCAGTACGTTTTGGCGGTCGTAGTCATTCCAGCCCAGTGTGTAGCCCGCCCCGATTAGCGTGCTGCCCTTCCAGGACGACGCGAAAACCGCCGGCTGGCCGAAGATGGGGTAGTGTAGGAGGGAAAAAGCACTTTCCAGCTCGCGGCGCACTTGCACGTCGGTAGGGGTGCGATTCGCCATCCAATCCGCCATGTGATCCACAACCAGCTTTTGGATTTCGCCCGTGATGGGCCCGGCATCTTCAAGCATCACACCGGGAAGCTGTTTCGCCAGGGAGTAGATCTGCCCGGGCAGGTCGGAGGGCGGTGGCGGGGCTTGTTTCTTCTTCGCCTCCGCTACGCCCGCGCCGAGCACTCCCGCTACGAGCCAAAGCGCCAGGAGATGGACAATCCCAAATTTGTTAACCGACAAGCTGCGCATGCTGTTTCGCCTCGCGCGAGAACAGATTTTAGGAGCAGTCGCCGAGACCGCGCCTTCCAGCCTTTCTCCGTCATTTTCAACCAGCCGCCTCAGACTGCGAGCAGAACTTTCAACGCCGAGGTCTGGTCCAGGTATGCGAAGGCTTCGAGGCCCAGCTCCAGCGGAAACACCTTGTTAACCAGATGGTGAACGGTGAGCTGTCCCAGCCGGAGCATTTCGAGGGCCGGCCCAAACACTCCGCAGCGGGAGCCCAGCAAGGTAACCTCGTCCACCACCAGTTTGGTGGCATCGAAGTGCGCGGCGCCGTGAAAGGTGGATTTCATCACCACCGTGCCGCGGGGCTCGACCAACCGCAGTGCCCGGTCGAGGCCGCGCGGCGAGCCGGTCGCCTCGATGGTTACCGGAAAGCTGCGGGGCGCGAGTTCCTCACCGCCTTCACTCACAACCCTGACACCCCAGGGGCGCGCCAGGTCCAGTTTCCATCCATGCCGGCCGACCAGCGTGACTTCCGCACCGGCATGCCTCAGCACCTGTGCCGTCAGCAGGCCCAGCCTTCCGTCGCCCACGATGGCCACGCGCGTTCCCGGAGCGAGCGGCATCTGCTCCAGGATTTCCGCGGCCGCAGCCAGGGGCTCGACGAACGTAGCCGCCTGGTCGGAGACCTCATCGGGCACTCGATGCAGATTCCGGACAGGCAGCGTCACAAACTCGGCGAACACGCCGTCGCGCTGCACGATTCCCAGGACAGTCCGATGCGGACAATGCCGGCCCAGATTCCTCGCGCACCACTCGCACCGGCCGCAGGCAAGGTTGATCTCTCCGACCACCCGCTGGCCGATCCAGGTTGGGTCGTCGCATTCCACCACCCTGCCGACGAACTCGTGTCCGAGGATACCCCGGAAACCCGAGTAGCCTTTTACGATTTCCCGGTCGGTGCCGCAGATGCCCGCGAGCAACACCTGGATCAGCGCCTCGCCCGGCGCGCGCCGGGGCTTGGCAACTTCGCGCAGAGTGAGTTTTCCATCAAAATAGAGAGCCTTCATGGTGTGCGTGGCGCTCAGGTAATTCGCTCGAACGCCCGGGCTATCTCTTCTTCCTGGTCTTCGAACACGGTCCGGAGGTCGAGAACCAATTCGTCCTTTTCCACGCGGGCAATGATGGCAGGCTTGTGGCGGCGGAGCATATCCTCCAACATCTGGGCACTGTGCTGCACGTGGGTGACTGCCAGCAGCGATGTGGCCAGCGCTTGTCCCGGCGTGGAGCCGCCCCCCAGCACGGATTCTCCTTCCCGGACGGTGACTGAGAATCCCGGCCGTGGGGAAATCTTCTCCGCCAGCCGCGTGGCGCGCGCAGCGATTTCCTTTGGGGAAAGCTGCAACATCCGCAGGGTCGGGATGGAATCGGGCTGCCCCCGCAAGTAAAGCGAGGCGGTGGCCTCCAGCGCGGCGATCGTCAGTTTATCCACGCGCAGCGCGCGGAAGAGGGGATTCTTCCGGATGCGCTCGAGGAACTCGCTTTTCCCCGCCAGGATTCCCGCCTGTGGCCCCCCCAGCAGCTTGTCGCCGCTGAAAGTGGCAATATCGACTCCGGCTTTCAGGCTCATCCTTGCCAGCGGCTCATCCTGCACTCCCCAGGGAACCAGGTCAACCAGGCAGCCGCTGCCCAGATCTTCCATAAGCAGCAGGCGGTGCTTCCGGGCCAACTCCACAAGCTCATCCAAGCTGGGCCGTTCCGTAAAACCCACAATGCGAAAGTTGCTGGGGTGGACCCGCAACAGCACGCGCGTGCGCTCGTTGATGGCCGCGGCGTAGTCGCTGGCGCGGGTGCGATTGGTGGTGCCGACCTCGCGTAACACGGCCCCGCTCTTCGCGCACACCTCCGGAATGCGGAACGAATCGCCGATTTCGATCAGCTCGCCGCGCGAGACGATGACCTCCGCATCCTCCGCCAGGGTATTCAGCGCCAGGAAAACCGCGGCGGCGTTGTTGTTGACCACCAGCGTCCGCTCCGCCCCCAGCAGTTGGGTCAGGAGCCGGTCGGTATGTGCATCGCGCTTGCCGCGCTCGCCGCGCTCCAGGTCATACTCCAGGTTGGAATATCCCGCGGCCGTCTCGGCCAAATGGTCAAGCGCTTCCCGCGCCAACGGCGCGCGTCCCAAGTTGGTGTGGAGAATCACCCCCGTGGCATTGATGACCGGCTGGAGAAAAAAGCTGGCGGCTGTTTCGGCCTCCGCCTGAATTTCCTTCTCCAGCTCCTCCAACGAGACGGCGGCCGGGTTTCCGCTCGCGATTTTTTCGCGCAGGTTCTGGAGGACTTTGCGCGTGGCTTCCACCAGCAGCCGATGGCCGAATCGTTCGTTAAGCGCGCGCAGGTCAGGGCAATTCAACAACTCATCCACCGCCGGAATCTGGCGGAGTAAGCTACTAACCTCTAGCCGGGATTGATCCTCTTCCATAACCGTATCGACGCCCGAGTCTCGAAGCCAAGGGCCGGGAGTGGACACCTCTGCCGCTTGCGACATTTCAACATAGTCGGCTGGGGGCGTCAACTTTTCCCACTTTCCAATTGGCGCGCCTCGTTTCGAAAGGAGTATAATCGCGTGGATTGACCCGGAGGTGAGGTTTTCCAGTGACAGTTGATGAGGAACTCAACAAGTTGGAGGACGATATCCGCCGCCTCAAGGTTGAATACGAGATCTATTTCAACGGCGGCGCTCCTCGTCCTCCGCACGATACCCTGTACCGGGTGGAGAATCTCATCAAGCGCAATTCCGCCGATCAGTCCAAGCTGAATTTTGGCCAGCGCTACCGGTTTTCTACGCTCGTGCAGAAGTACGCGATAAACAGCCAGCTTTGGCGGCGCAAGCTGCAGGAAAAGGAAGAAGGCCGCAGCCTGATCGGCTCGCCGAAGCGCCCCGTGGAGGCACCGCCGGGCGATGGCGTGGTACGGGTGGTCTGCTCCGACCCGGCGACGGAAACCGCGAAGGTCGAGCAACTCCTGCGCGCCATGCAGGACGCCAAACGGCGAGCCGGAGATCGCACCCCCGACCTCGATGTCGCCGCCTTCCAGAAATTCATCCAGGAAAAGACCAAACAGGTCAAACACAAGCTGGGTTGCGACAAGGTGCTGTTCTCGGTCTCGGTCGAGGGAGGCAAGGTCAAGTTCAAGGCCACCAAGGCGGATTGAGTAAATCAGGAGTCAGCAGCCTGGAGTTAGAGGTCGGGAGTCAGAAGGCTGGCGCTTTCTTTCGGTCTTAGGCTCACAGCAGATGTCACGGCTGCTTTGCCATTCATAACCCCATAGCGCAGTTTTCCACCTTCGCTTTGCTTGGGGCGGGCATTGGAATTCTGCTTCCTGCCTCGGAGCTAATGACTCCCAGGTCTTACCAAAGGAGCCTGCATGCGAAAAATTTCTCGAGCGCTGCTTAGCGTCAGCGACAAGACCGGTGTGGCCGGGCTGGCTGCCGGGCTTGCCGGGCTAGGCGTCGAATTGCTCTCCACCGGCGGCACGGCCAAGCTCCTCCGCGAGCACGGCCTGAAGGTGCGCGACGTGGCGGATTTGACGGGGTTCCCGGAAATGCTCGATGGCCGCGTCAAGACTCTCCATCCCAAAATCCATGGAGGCCTCCTGGCCATCCGCTCGAATCCTCAGCATCAGGCGCAAGTGCGGGAGCATGGCATCGAGTACATCGACTTGGTCGTGGTGAATCTTTATCCCTTTGAAAAAACGGCGGCGAAGCCCGGTGTCTCGCAGGAAGAACTGATCGAGAACATCGACATTGGCGGCCCCTCGATGATCCGTTCGGCGGCGAAAAACTACGAGGATGTCACGGTCCTCGTCGACGCCGCCGACTATCCGGCCGTCCTGGAAGAACTGCGGAAGCATAGCGGGAGTATTTCAAAAGAGACGCGTGCGCGCCTGGCGCGGAAGGCCTTCGCGACCACGGCCGCCTACGACGGCGCCATTTCCACGACCCTGCAAAAGTCTGCGGAGGGCGAGCTGCCCGAGACGCTCCACTTGAACTACCGCAAGCAGGCGGACCTGCGGTACGGCGAAAATCCTCATCAGAAGGCAGCGCTCTATCGCCTTCCTGCCGCAGCCAGGCGTGGTCTGGCGGCCGCGCCGCAACTCCAGGGCAAGGAACTTTCCTTCAATAACCTGGTTGACCTGGAGGCTGCCTGGCGGCTGGTGCAGGAATTCGAGGAACCGACCACCGTCATCATCAAGCACACGAACCCTTGCGGCGTGGCCACGGGCACGACCCTCGCGGAAAGCTTCCGGCGTGCTCTGGAGGTGGACCCGGTTTCGGCCTATGGGTCGGTGATTGCCTTTAACCGCATCTTGGACCGGGAGACCGCAGAGGAATTATCCAAGCTGTTTGTGGAAGCCGTTGTGGCACCCGGTTTTGAGGCGACCGCGCTGCAAGTGCTGGCCAGCAAGAAGAGTCTCCGCCTCATCGACATGTCGGCGACGGCGGGGGATGACCATGGATTGCAGCTCAAAGCGGTGGGAGGGGGATTATTGGTCCAAACGCCCGATGTATTGCCGGCGCAACCTTCGCTGTGGAAATGCGTCACGGAGCGCCAGCCGACCGCGGAAGAAAGCGAGGCCCTGATCTTTGCCTGGCGAATCGTCAAACACGTCAAATCAAATGCTATCGTGTATGCGCGCGCCGGAGTCCTGGTGGGCGTGGGGGCGGGGCAGATGAGCCGCGTGGACTCTGTCAAGCTCGGAGCCGCCAAGGCGCGCGAGCTGAAGCACTCGCTGGAGGGCACTGTGCTCGCCTCCGATGCTTTCTTCCCTTTTCCGGACGGAGTCGAGGAGGCGGCGCGCGTGGGCGTCACGGCGATCGTTCAGCCCGGAGGCTCGGTGCGCGACAAGGAAGTCATCGCCGCGGCTAATGCGCATCACATGGCCATGGTCATGACCGGAGTGCGGCACTTCTCACACTGAAGAAGAAGTCAGGGGTCAGGAGTTGGAATAAAGTCCGGCCTCCGACCTGGGCAAAAGCTGGGTGGAAGGCCAATTGTATCTTCCTGGGGTTTGGGATGAAGCAAGCCGCGAGTGACTGGAGTCCTCTTTTGACTCCTGACTTCTAGCTCCTAGCTCTTCGGTGCGTAGTAGCCGTCGCGCGTCACCAGGTGGTACTTCACCACCTTGCCCTTCTCATTGACGATTCTCAGGGGATTCCCCTGATCATCCACCACCTCAATCTTAAGCTTGTGGAACTTGCCGTCCTTGGCGGTGTTGGTAGGAACAAATCCCAGGCTATATTGCGTGCGGAGCTGCCCGGCAATTTGCTGGTAAATGTTCGGCAATTCGGCTTCGAAGCGCGGGAAATAAGCCTGGCCGCCGGAGTATTTGGCCATCGTGTCCAGCGCGTTCCGGGCCTGCAAGGTGTTGATGTTTTCAAAGCGGGGGTTGCGCACTGACATGAACTCCACAACGCTGACGGGGTAGATGGCCGTGTCGGAGGCCTTTACAATCTTCAGGCACTGGTCGTAAGTCAGTTTACTGAAGCTGTCCATGCCAGTGACGACCGCCAGAATCGCCTTCCGGCCGTGTACCTCTTTCATGCGGTCCAAAACGAAGGCCAGGGCATCGTACAGGTTGTATTCGCTGAAGCCGGGGATGCGCAGGCTGTCCAGGGCCCCTTTCACTTCCCCGCGATCCTGGGTGAAATCAGTGAGAATCTGGGGCCTCATATCGAAGGAGACGACCGCGACCCAATCCTTGGGCTGAATCACTCGCAGAAACTCGTAGGAGTACTGGAGCCCCAGATACAGGAATTGCCAAGCCCCGTTATTGAACTGAATCAGCATGCAGATGGTCATGGGAGCTTCGCCCGTCCCGAAGTTCGTGATGGCTTGGGGCACGCCGTCGTCGGCAAGCTGAAAGTTCTTCTTCCCCAGGCTCTGGATCGGGTTCCCGTTGTTGTCCACCACCATCACATCCACGTTGACCAGGTCCGTGGAGGTCGACAGTGTGTAGATCTCGTTGGGATTGATCTTCTCCGGTTTCTTTTCGGGTTGTACCGTAGCCGGCGCGGTCTTCTTGGGAACCAGTACTGTTTCCCCCACGTCCGGCTGGGGTCCCGTGGTGGGCTGTTGCTCGGTCTGCGATTGCGACTGAGACTGGGCAAACCACTCCGTGGGGTAACTCGCTAAAGCCAGCACCGCGACGGTCCCCAGTGCAAGAATAAGCAGCAGATACGCTCTCTGGTTTCTCATACGGCACACTCCGTGTTGCCCTGAACTCCAACTCAGTATGATGCCACTCGTGCCGGGTTGGGTCAACTCAAGGCAACAAAAGAATCCGGCTGTTACTGTGCGCTCGAAACGCCGCCCCGCGGGGCCGCCGGCAATCCTCCTTGCTCAGCAACGCGGGCCGATCCGGGCAACGAATTTCCGTGAAATGCAGCTAGTACTTTCGTACTATTGCCAACGTACCGGAAGGCTCATAGAGTGAGACGGAGATTGCGAGCTGTGTCCGGAACTTATTGATTTGCTTGGTGTCCGGAGCTCACAGATTTCGCGGAATACTCAGTCGAGCTCGGCCAGAACGATGGCAGGGGAGAGGTGTAAATAAATATATTGACTTCCGATAATTGATGGCTTAGGCTTTCACCTTGTTAGCCGTTGCAACAAGAACCCTAATGAGGTGAGGGCCCATGAAGAATCTCTTCCTGGCATTCTTTTTGGCGTTGTTGGTAGTATTGACCAGCGTTTCGATGCGGCAAAGCGTGGCGGGAATCGGCGGAAGTCCAATACCGAAGCCCCCGACTCAGTTGGTGGCGGCTGGAATCGGCGGAAGTCCAATACCGAGGCCACCGACACAGTTGGTTGGAATCGGTGGAAGTCCAATACCGAGGCCCCCGACTCAGTAGGTTGCTTCCGGAAAGTTGAGATGGGCGAAACGGAAGTGACCTAGGAACAAGGTGATTTCCGGTGTCGCTCATGGCTGACCTGGTACTCGCGCATGGCCTGCAGTATCTGATTTACGCCATGGAAGTGTGTGTCGGCCTCTTGCTGGTGCGGCACGCGACATGGCGTCGCCTCAAAGCCCTCAGTCTGTATGTGCCGGTCCTCTTCCTCTTGGACGGTGTGGCGCGTCCTGCAGTCTGCAACTACTTTGGCCAGGAATCCGCCGCCTACAGGAGTTTCTATTGGCTAACAGAAGTCGTGTTGGCCCTGGGTGCATTCCTGCTGATTTGCAGCTTCTTCCGGCGTGCTTGCGCCCGGGAAGAAAAGTTGTGGCGCTTCGTCCGCGCGCTGCTGCTGTTCGTCTTCATTCTCGTCCTGGTTATCTCGGCTGTTTTCATTCTCCGCAATCCTAACCATAACGATGCAGGTGGCTTCACCACCGTAATCGGTCAAAACCTGTTCTTTACGTGCCTGGTCCTGAATACCCTGCTCTTCGTCATGATCCAGCAGTTGGCTATTGATGACGATGAGCTCGCGTTGCTGGTGGGTGGAATAGGTATCCAGTTCGCCGGCGAAGCCGCCGTTCTGGCGCTTTTCAACCTGCTGCCGGCGGATAGCCGATTCGCGGATGCCCTCCTCAGGTTTTTGCCGGTCTTCTGTACGCTCGGCATGCTGCTGACGTGGGCGTATGCGATCGTCAAGACGCCGCAGGAGGTCCCGGTTTACGTGCAGCCCGGGCAGGGTGCGAAGCTGGCTGAGGCCATTGCTGATTCGTAAGGTGGATTGAGGTGCAACATGTTCATGGCCGCCCTGATTTTGATCTTGTCGACGGGTCTCCTCTTCTTCTATCTCCAGGCTGTCTGCCAGAACGTCTTGAGGCGGCGGTTTGCGCGGGAATTTTCCCAGGCGATCGTCAACGCCAACAACTTGGAATTCCCCTCGGTTCGTAAGGCCCTCGGGGAGTTCAGCCTTCCGGTGGAATATCCGCGGCTCGTGATGACCCTCAGATGTGATTTCCTGGCTCTCACTTATCTCCTCAAAAACGCTGCCAATGTTAACCAACGTTACAGCCACGAGGAGCGCCTCTTGATCCTCTACTTCAGGTTGATTTTCTTTACCCTGGTCACGCGTCATTGGCTGAGGTTGCGGGAAACGGCTCCCGCCTTGAAGTTGACGGCCATCCTCGAGTACTTTGCGAATGTCGTGGGTGAGCGCGTGGATACGGTTCGCTTCGGGAACCTGACCGCTTCCGATTATCTTCTGAACCTCTAGGGTGTCCTGAGTCAGAAGTCCGTTTAAGAATTCAGCCCGTCAGCTGACGGGCGACAGATCGTAGCCCACGGCGCAAGCCGTGGGTCAGCAAGCCCACCCTCTCCCCCTTCCCCTCTCCCGCCCGCGCGGGAGAGGGGCGCCGAAGGCGGGGTGAGGGCCGTCGACCCAGGGCTTGCGCCCTGGGCTATGTTATTCCGCCCCAACGGGGCTGCAAAGTGCGCTACCCTCCAACGAAGATTTATTTAGCGAACTGCTGACTCAGGACACTAGCTCTTGCCTTCCTATAGGCAATCCCTGCGACGGGTGCGCTTATCTGCGCCTGTCTGCTCCCGATGGTCGGCGTCCCCTGCGGAGGACTCGGGGTTGACCGCACCCTCAAACGGGTGTATGAATCGTGGGAGTCGATCCGTGTGGCCTTCGGGCAGAAAGTGTGGATGGCTATGGTCAGGACTGCCGTTCGCGTCATAACTCTCCTGCTCTGCGCAATCGTTGGCCTTTGGGCGGTCGGTCACGGGATCGCCTTAGCCGCCATGGCTCGCGCGCCCAGTCACGAAGATATGCTGCAGTACTTGCTCGAGGTGAGTGTCTCAATTGCGGGGGGCATCTGTGTGCTCTCGGTTGCCGTCGAGCAACTCCAGTGCTGGCGAACCCGCCGCAAGGACGGCGGACTGATCTGAGCTGTCGGTCAGGCGGAAGGCGTCCTCAGTGCCGTCGGCGGTGTTGACGATGAGTGTTTTGGCGCCGTGATCAAGATGGATGACCGCGGCATTCGTGGCCTTCAATCCAGGTCTTCCGGGGCTCCCCTTGGACGCCCGGGCTTCAAAGTCTTCATTCGTACCGCAGCGCCACCATGGGATCGACCTTCGTCGCCCGCCGCGCGGGGATGTAGCACGCAAGCAATGCAACCGCAATCAGCAGGAGTGCGACGGCAACGAAGGTTAATGCATCGTTCGGCCTTACGCCATAGAGGAGACTCGACAGGTATCGTGTAATGCCGGCAGCTCCGGCAAGACCGGCGCTGACGGCCAAGAGCGTCAACGCGACTCCCTGGCCATGGAGTTCCATCCCCACATTTCGCGGCTCCTCTCTTGCGCCAAGGTCACGTTCCCGAAGCGGCGCAACGCGGCATAGTGAGCTTCCTCCGGCGGCATGCCGAATTCCAGGTTCTCCTGCTCTTCCATTTTGAGGTGCGAGCGAATCTCTTCCGCGAGATCGTCCACCGGCTTCGACCGGCGATACAGAGCACCGAGTTTGGCAAGCTCGCGATGCCAGCGCATCGTAAGTCCTCAGCTATCAGTTTTCAGTCATCAGTCAGTTCCGCCACTCTCCCTACTGACTACTGAAGACTGAGGACTGACGACTTCATTTATCAGCTTTCAGAAGCCCGCCTTGGCGGGCGACATCATGTGGCCCACGGCGAGCCAGCCGTGGGATGCTGACGGCCTACGAGATTCGTCAGCCCCGGTAGGGGCGGCATCCGGCGGTCGTCTGGCAAAAAACATAGCGCCGGTCTCGTCGGACCTACGACCAGATGTCGCCCCTAACGGGGCTCAGGACTCCTTTTGCGACGTTCTTACCCACGGCTGACTCGCCGTGGGCCACATGATGTCGCCACTCCCGTGGCTCAGACTCTGCCCAGTGCGCCTCTCCTAGTGTCCTGAGTCAGAAGTTCGCTAAATAAATCTTCGTTGGAGGGTAGCGCATTTTGCAGCCCCGTAGGGGCGGAATAACTTAGCCCAGGGCGCAAGCCCTGGGTCGACGGCCCTCACCCCGCCTTCGGCGCCCCTCTCCCGCGCGGGCGGGAGAGGGGAAGGGGGAGAGGGTGCGCTTGCTGACCCACGGCTTGCGCCGTGGGCTACGATCTGTCGCCCGTCAGCTGACGGGCTGAATTCTTAAACGAACTTCTGACTCAGGACACGAGCGCCAAGCCGCAGAAATAAGCGATAGATCCGATGGCGTGTCATTCTGAGTCCGTTCGCTGCGCTCAGGATAAACTGCGCGAAGAATCCGCATTTCCCATTGTTTGAAGCAACTGCAGATGCTTCGCTACGCTCAGCATGACATCGGTGGTCTCGAATGTGTCACGAAGTTCTCCAACTTGACATTGGCGCCTATGCCGCGCACCAATACCACTGCCTTACTCATACCTCAGGGCCACCATCGGGTCCACTCGCGCTGCTCTTCTCGCCGGAATCCAACACGCCAATGCACCGGCTCCCACCAACAACAAAGCCGTGCCCGCCAACGTCGCCGGGTCATAGGGCTTCACTCCGCGCCACAACACCGCCTCGACGGCTCGCCCCAGCGACAGGCTAACGATCAATCCCATGGCCACTCCCGCCGCGACCAGCCGCAAGCCCGCCCCGATGACCGAGCGAATCACGTCCGCAGGTTCCGCTCCGAGGGCCATGCGGATTCCGATCTCATGCGTCTTCCGCGCTGTCGCGTACGCCAGCACGCTATAAACGCCCACCGTGACCAGAATCAGCCCCACGCATCCGAAAATTATCATCAGCAGGGAGGCAAAGCGCGGGCCCGCATACAATTGCTGGCTGATGGCATCCTCCAGTGCGCCCGGATAGGCCAGCGCCACACCGGCATCAGTCGCCCATACGGCTTTCCGCACGTCGTTCGTCAGCGCCATCGGGGTTTGCTGCGAGCGCACCAGCAGAACCCGCTCCCCCGAACCTGTGACGGTGTACGGCGCCCACACTTGCGGTTCGACGGGAGCCTGCAGGCCGCCCCCGCCGTAAACCGGCGCGCCCTGATTGGTGACATCCGCGACCACGCCCACGATTTCAAACCACGGCTCGCGCACCGGATCGGCAAGGCTCTCGAGCCGTGCCAGCTTGACTCTACGCCCGATCGGATCTTCACCGCGCAGGTACCTGGAGACAAACGTCTCGTTCACCACCGCGACCTTTCTGGCGTCGTTGACTTCCGCTTCGCTGAACGCCCGTCCCCTCTTGAACGGAATGCGCAGCACGCGGAAATAGCCCTCGCTAACGTTTTGCACTTGCGCGTGCCATGGCTCCTCGCGCGGCTTGCCGGGGATCTCCACCGTGCTGTCCACACCGCCGTAGGGCGGCAGGTCACTGGATGCCGTCGCATCCACCACTCCGGGGAGCGCCTTCACCCGTGCCAGCAGCGGCTGGAAAAATCGGCTCACCTGCGCCGCCGTTTTGTAGCGTTCCGGGGGCAACAGCAACGCCGTCTCAAAGACGTGGTCCGCCTGGATTCCCAAATGCACCTCGCGCAGCGCCACAAAACTCCGCATCAAGAGCCCTGCGCCGACCAGCAGCACAAGCGACACCGCTACTTCCATCACCACGACCGTATCGCGCATCCGCCCGGTGCGAAATCCGCCGATTACTCCCTTGCCGCTATCGCGCAGCGGATCGTTCAGATCGCGCCGCGCGGCTTGCAGGGCCGGCGCCAGGCCAAAAATCAGCGCGGTCAATACCGCCAAAGCCAACGTGAAAGCCATCACCGGCGCGTTCAGCTCGATTACGGATTCCGCTGGAATCAAATCCGGTGGCATCGTCGCGACAATCAATTTCAATCCGCCCCAAGCCATCAGTATGCCCAGCGCCGCTCCGCCGATCGCCAATATGAGACTCTCGACCAGCAGCAATCGCACCAGCCTCGCCCGGCCGGCTCCGAGCGCCGCGCGCAAGGCGAACTCCTTCTCTCGCGACGTCGCGCGGGCCAGCAGCAAGTTCGCCACGTTGGCGCAAGCGATCAGGAGCAGCAATCCGACGGCCGCTAGAACCGTGTAGAGCGTGGACTGGAATCGCCCCACCACTGAGTCGCCCAGGCCCTTCACGAACACCTGGAAGTGCTCGGGATAATCCTGCGGATTGATTTTCGCGAGATGCTGGGCGATGACCGTCAGATCTGCCGCCGCTTGCGTCCTGGAGACGCCCGGCTTCAGCCGCCCCACCAGAAACCAGCGCGCCGGCAATCCCCCAAAGCCCGTCGACACTCCGGCATGCGGCTTCTCGGGAATCCACAGATCCGCGTCATACCAGCCAAAGCGCGGCGGCATGATTCCGACCAGCGTTCGCGCCGTTCCATTCAGCACAAAGGTCTTGTTCAACACACCGGGATCGCCGTTGAAACGCGCCCTCCAGGTCTTATACCGCATGACGAATACCGGCGGGGCTCCGGGCTGATAATCTGCCGGTTGTACTACGCGGCCGTAGAGCGCCGGCATACCATAGAATTCAAATGTGCCCGGCGTAACGTCCGCCCCATATAGAAACTCGACGCCTTCTCCGTGTTTATAAAGCACGGGATCATCTAAAGCCGCAATGACGCTGTCAAACACATGGTTCTGTCCGGCAAACTCCAGAAGTTCATTCGGGGTGTATCCTTGACGCCCGTCATCCTGAGCCCGCGCAGTATCGTGAATGCGCGGAAATACCATGCGCCGCGCATCATAAGGAAATGGTGCGAGCAGAACGTTGTCGATCACGCTGAAAATCGCCGTGCTGGCGCCGATGCCAAGCGCCAGGGTCAGCACCGCCACCACCGTGAAGCCGGGACTGCGTTGCAGTTGGCGCAAGCCATAGCGAAGGTCCTGCCAGAGCGTCTCGAAGGAATTCCACCCCCACATTTCGCGGCTCCTCTCTTGCGCCAAGGTCACGTTCCCGAAACGGCGCAGCGCGGCATAATGCGCTTCCTTGGGTGCCATGCCGGATTCCAGGTTCTCCTGCTCTTCCATTTCGAGATGCAAGCGAATCTCTTCCGCAAGATCGTCCACCGGCTTCGACCGGCGAAACAGAGCACCGAGTTTGGCAAGCTCGCGCCGCAAGCTCATCTTAAGTTCTCAGTCTTCAGTTATCAGTTTTCAGCCACCAGTCACTTCTATTGCTGCCCTACTGACTACTGACGACTGACCACTGACAACTTCTTTCGCAGCTCACTGCCCTTCCTCGGACTCGGCGGGCCGCAGAACGCCAGTTATAGCCCTCACGAAGCGCTCCCAGCGCGAGGTCTCGGCCAGCAACTGCCTTCGTCCCGCTGCGGTCAGCCGGTAGTACTTGGCCCGCTGGTTGTTCTTGGAAACGCCCCATTCGGCCGAAATCCAACCTTCCTGTTGCAGGCGCTGGAGAGCGGGGTAGAGCGACCCGTGTTCCACCTTGAGGGTTTCTTCCGACGTGCGCTCAATGGACTTGGCAATGCCATGTCCGTGCGTGGGTCCCCAGCGCAAGGTGCGCAGAATCAGCATGTCGAGCGAGCCATAAACCAGTTCGAGCCGGTCTGTGGAGGGTTGCTTGGCCATAGTGGCAGGTAATCTACCACAGGAGGTGGTAGATAATCTACTAAAAAAAGGCGGGCAGTGGTGTCTTTTGGAATCAGGGCTGTCCAAATCCGCCAACCATTCGGGCGCTGAATGCGGCAGAGGCGGAGGTCATAGCAGACGGCGGCGCCCCAGGTTGCCGCCCGGCATTTGCAGGAATGACGGCGACTTGTAGCGCCCGGTTCTCGCCAATGACACCACCACCCGGCATGACGGCGACTATGCGTAGCGTCCGCCTGCGGTTACAATACAGAGGATCCTGAGGTTTTTCCTTGACGAAGGCGTTACTTGCCCGGGTGTTTACGTTGCTCCGCCTGCTGTGCGCAGTTGGACTCGTTGCGGGCATGACGTTTCTTTACACCCGAGTAGTCAGCGTCAACAACGTGACGGTGGCTCTGACCTTCCTGCTCGCGGTGTTGGCAGTGGCCACGTGGTGGGGCTTGCCGGAGGCGCTGGCGGCTTCGGTCGCCGGCGTGCTCTGCTTCGACTACTTCTTTCTGCCCCCCATTGGGAACTTCACGATTGCGGACCCCCAGAACTGGGCTGCCCTCTTTGCCTTCGTAGCGACCGCGCTGATCGTCAGCGAACTTTCGACGCACGCACGGAAGCAGGCGGTCGAGTCCACTCGCCGTCAACGCGAATTGGAGGGGCTCTATACGTTGAGCCGTAATCTGCTGCTCCTCGACAGCCGGGCGCCTCTCGCCCAGCAGATTGCCCAACAAGTTGCCCAGGTTTTTGACCTGCAGGGGGTCGCCATCTTTGACCGCCTTACGGACCGCATTTACCGGGCGGGGCCGCATGACATTCCCGTGGAAGACAGCAAGCTTCGGGACGCGGCGTTGCAGGGAACCGTTTTCGAGGATGCCACGGCGAAGACGATTGTCATGCCGATCAACCTGGGGGGTCCACCGATCGGCAGCCTGGGGATTCAAGGAACGTCGATTTCCGAGGCGGCTCTGCAATCCAGCGCCAGCCTCGCGGCCATCACCCTGGAGCGCGCCCACGTTCAGGAGGTGGCCACGCGGGCCGAAGCCGCCCGCCAGAGCGAGGAGTTGAAGTCCACGCTGCTGGACGCCTTGGCGCACGAGTTCAAAACGCCGCTTACTCCCATCAAGGCAGCGGTGACCTCCATGCTCTCCGACGGCTGTTCCAGTCCTACCCATCAGGAACTCCTGCACATCATCAATGAGGAAATCGATCGCCTGAACACGATGCTGACCGAAGCCATCCAGATGTCTCGCATTGAAGCGGGCCAGGTCCATTTGCACCGGAGTCCCCAATCCCTAAGCGCGCTGGCCCAATCCCAATTGCAGAGACTGGCGGAGAGCTTGGAAGGAAGAAAAGTGACCGTGGAGGTTCCCGAGGATTTGCCCCCGGTACGGGTGGACCCGGAGTTTATCGGCATCGTGATCTGGCAGTTGTTGAACAATGCCGTGCGGTATACCCCTCCGGGCAGTCCCCTCACCCTGCGCGCCCGCCGGGAAGGAGCCGAAGTCGTCGTCAGCGTCGCCGACTGCGGGCCGGGAATTTCCGAGGCCGAGCAGCAACAGATTTTCCAGAAGTTTTACCGGGGGAAAACACATCGGGAGCGGATTCCGGGCACGGGTGTGGGCCTCACCATCGCCCAGGAAATTGTGCGTGCCCACCAGGGGAGAATCTGGGTGGAGAGCCAGCCCGGGAAAGGCGCAAAGTTTTCCTTCTCGGTCCCCTGCGCGCCGAGGGAGGTTTCCGCGTGACGAGCGCCAGGATCTTGGTCGTCGATGATGAGCCGCAAATCCGCCGGGTGATGCGCACCACGCTCGTGTCGCGTGGATACGTCGTCAACGACGCCCGCAACGGCGAGGATGCGCTGGAGAAACTGCGCGAGGAACGTTTTGACCTGGTGCTCCTCGACATGAACATGCCGGGGATCGGTGGCATGGAAACCTGCCGCATCATTCGCTCCCAGAGTGATATCCCCATCGTGATCCTTTCCATTCGCAATGCGGAGAAGGACAAAATCGAAGCGCTGGATGCCGGCGCCGACGACTACGTCACGAAACCCTTCAGCATGCCGGAACTCCTGGCCCGCATTCGCGCGGCACTGCGCCGAGCACCACTCGCAAGTCCAGGCGCACGGGAGGTGTTCGATTTGGGCCGTACGGTAATCAATTTCGCCGCCCGCCGAGTTACCGTGGACGGCACCGAAGTGCGGCTGACTCCCAAGGAGTTCGACCTTCTCCGTTTCCTTGCCAGTAATCCCGAAGTGGCGATTCCCCACGCCAAACTCCTGCAGGCCGTGTGGGGACCGGATTATGGCGAGGAGGTCGAGTACCTCCGCGTCTTCATCAATCAGCTTCGCAAGAAAATTGAACCCGAACCATCCCACCCCGAGTATCTCCTGACTGAGCCGTGGGTTGGCTACCGTTTTCACCTGCCCGGCAAGGACTAGTGCCAAGTTGCAGAAACAAGCGACAGTACTTGTAGCCCGGCGCAAGGATGCGGCTTCAAAAGGGCTCGGCATGGTGAGAAATCCGGACTAACGAAATCCTGACCAAGTCTTTATGACTTCTTTATGGGTCTGCGCGCACGATGGTGTGCGAGGTCTCCGATGGAAACTCTGTTCTTTTCGGCGTTGGGGCTTTCCACCGAGCGTGCGACCAGCATGAAGATCGGTGGGTGATCGTCCGTACGACGACGCGAGGTTTGAGGCAAAAGGAATAAGGGCATCGAGGTGGGACGATATGTTGGACATAGCTTACATCCTGGTTGGCGTGCTGTTTTTCATCGGTTGCTGGATCTTCACGCGCATGTGTGAGCGTCTCTAGGGAGGGCTGACCCATGGATTTCATAATTGCCGGCATTGCCGCATTGTTTCTGTTCGTTTATCTGATTTACGCCCTCTTGTGTCCCGAGGACTTTTGAGGAGGCTTGCATGACCATGACTGGTTTTGTCTACATTGTTATGTTCTTCCTGTGCCTGTTGGCGGTGACCAAGCCGCTGGGCCTCTACATGGCTAGCGTCTTCGGGGGCGAGCGTACATTTCTGCATCCTCTTCTGCGGCCCTTGGAGCGGCTGATATACAGGATATGCCGCATCCGGGAAACTTCCGAACAGCGCTGGACGCAATATTCAGCCTCGGTTATTGCTTTTACCCTGGTCGGCTTCCTGTTTGTTTACGTCATTCAGCGCCTGCAAGGGTTCCTGCCTCTCAACCCCATGCACTTCAGCACTGCCCACGCTCCCGGTTACGCCACGCCCATGACGCCGGACTTGGCCTTCAATACCGCCGTGAGCTTTGTAACCAACACCAACTGGCAGGCTTACGGCGGCGAGCAGACGCTCAGCTATCTCACTCAAATGGCAGCGTTGACGGTCCAGAATTTCATGTCCGCCGCCGCCGGCATAGCCGTGGCGGTCGCGCTCATCCGTGGTTTTGCGCGCAAGGAAATGAATACCATCGGCAATTTCTGGGTTGATGCGACACGCGCCACGGTTTACGTGCTGCTGCCTCTGGCGCTGGTGTTTGCCCTCTTCCTCTGCGCTCGAGGGGTGCCTCAAACTTTCAAGTCCTACCAGAAAGCCACCACGGTGGAAGGAGCTACTCAAACCATTGCGGTGGGCCCGGTGGCCGGACAGGAAGCCATCAAGATGCTGGGCACCAATGGGGGCGGCTTTTTCAACGCCAATTCGTCCCATCCCTTTGAAAACCCGACCCCTCTCACCAATTTCCTCCAGGTTCTGTCGCTTCTGATGATTTCGTCGGGGCTCACCTATACCTTCGGAAGGATGGTGGGTGACACACGTCAAGGCTGGGCACTGTTCGCCGCCATGGCGCTCCTCTTCTTTGTGGGCGTATTTATATGCTATCCCTCCGAGTATGGGGGTAATCCGAACCTTGCCCGATTAGGAGTGGAGACGGCGGCCACTCCGACCCAATCGGGTGGCAACATGGAAGGTAAGGACGTTCGCTTTGGTATCGCCGGTTCCACCCTGTTTGCTACCGCGACCACCGACGCAAGCTGCGGCGCCGTGAACAGCATGCACGATAGCTATACGCCCCTGGGCGGCTTCATCCCCTTGTTCAACTTGCAGACTGACGAGGTCATTTTCGGCGGAGTCGGGTCAGGTTTATACGGCATGCTGCTATACGCCATTGTCGGGGTTTTTATTGCCGGACTCATGGTGGGCAGAACGCCGGAGTATATCGGAAAGAAAATCGAGCAAAAGGAAGTCAAGATGGCCATGGTGGCCGTCATCGCCACGGCCTTCTCCATCCTTGTCTTCACGGCGATTTGCGCGGTCATTCCCTTCGCGAAGAACGGTTACTGGAATGCGCCAGGGGCGGCCATCGCGAATCTCGGGAACTCCGGCCCGCATGGTTTCAGCGAACTCCTCTACGCCTTTTCGAGCGCTTCGGAAAATAATGGCAGCGCCTTTGCCGGCCTGAACCCCAACACCCCCTGGTACAACCTCATGACCGGACTGGCCATGCTGATTGGCCGTTTCGGCTTCATTCTCCCCACCCTGGCTGTTGCCGGCAGCCTTGTCACCAAAAAGAAAGTGCCCACGACCAGTGGCACGTTCCCCACTCATGGCCCGCTTTTTATCGGCCTTTTGGTGGGGGTCGTAGTGGTGATTGGCGCCTTGACGTTCTTCCCGGCGCTTTCGCTGGGTCCACTGGTCGAACACTTTTTCATGCGCGAAGGGAAACTCTTGTCCTCGCTGCTGTTGACGATCGGGAGCTAATTCATGGCAATGACGACTGTAAGGCCTCCTTCACCTGACGATTTAACGAATCTCGTACCGAAGAGAATGGTGCGGCCACGTCCCTTGTTCGATCGGCAACTCATGGGGCGCTCCCTCAAGGCGTCGTTTGTAAAGCTGAATCCGGCCACGCTTTTCAAGAACCCCGTGATTTTCGTGGTGGAAGTGGGCGCAACGCTGACCTCAGTTTTTCTGATTCGTGACATATTCATCGGGGCGCCTGGCATCGGCTTTTCGCTGCAAATTTCTCTCTGGCTCTGGTTCACAGTGCTCTTTGCCAACTTTGCGGAGGCCATGGCGGAAGCACGCGGCAAGGCGCAGGCTGACACCCTGCGGAAGGCCCAAACCGACTCCATCGCCCGGCGGGTGGTTTCGTCCGGTAAAACGGAAATCGTTCCTGCCTCCAAACTGCGCGCCCAGGACACGGTCATCTGCGAGGCCGGCGAAATCATTCCCGGTGACGGCGATGTCATCGAAGGCATCGCCACCGTGGATGAGTCGGTCATCACCGGCGAAAGCGCGCCGGTCATCCGGGAATCGGGCGGAGACCGCAGCGCCGTTACGGGCGGGACCAAGGTCCTCTCGGATCAGATCAAGGTGCGGATCACCTCCAATCCGGGTGAGACGTTCCTGGATCGCATGATTGCACTGGTGGAAGGGGCCGAGCGCCAGAAGACACCTAACGAGATCGCGCTGAACATCCTGATTGCCGGGATGACTCTCATCTTTTTGCTGGCCGTTGTCACCTTGCAGCCTTTTGCCGTGTATTCCGTCAACTCCGCCCAGGCAGGAACGGTGCCGAGCGTCGCCGTGCTGGTTTCCCTCCTCGTCTGCCTGATTCCCACCACCATCGGCGGCTTGCTTTCCGCGATCGGTATCGCCGGGATGGATCGCGTCATGCAGCACAATGTGCTGGCCATGAGCGGAAAAGCCGTGGAGGCTTCCGGGGACGTCAATACGCTTCTGCTCGACAAGACCGGCACCATCACCCTCGGCAACCGGCAGGCCGTGGAATTCCTTCCCGTCGAGGGGGTCAGCGGCCCCGAGTTGGCGGACGCGGCGCAACTCGCCAGCCTCGCCGATGAAACTCCCGAAGGCCGCTCGATTGTGGTGCTTGCCAAGCAGGCGTACGGCTTCCGGGGACGCGAGGTTGCTGATAACGAGGCCCACTTTCTCCCCTTCTCCGCTTACACACGCATGAGCGGCGTTGACATGGGTGATCGCCGCCTGCGCAAGGGCGCGACAGATGCCATTGTGCAGTTTGTCGCCGAGAAAGGCGGAAAAATACCGCCCAACTTCACCGAAATGTCGGACCGGATCTCCCGCACCGGAGGCACTCCGCTGGCCGTTGCCGATGGCCCGCGCCTGCTCGGAATCGTTCACTTGAAAGACATCATCAAGGGGGGAATGCGCGAGCGCCTGGAACAATTGCGGGTGATGGGAATTCGTTCCGTCATGATCACCGGAGACAATCCCTTGACGGCGGCGGCGATTGCCAACGAGGCCGGTGTGGACGACTTCCTCGCGCAAGCGACGCCCAAAGACAAGATGGATTACATCAAGAAAGAACAAGCGCAAGGCCGGCTGGTCGCCATGACCGGCGACGGCACCAACGATGCGCCCGCCCTCGCCCAGGCCGATGTGGGTGTGGCCATGAATACGGGTACGATGGCCGCCAAAGAAGCCGGGAACATGGTAGATCTGGACAGCAATCCCACCAAGCTGATCGAGATTGTGGCCATCGGCAAACAGTTGCTCATTACGCGCGGCTCGTTGACCACCTTTTCAATCTTGAACGATGTGTCCAAGTACTTCGCCATCATCCCGGCGATGTTCGCAGCCACCTATCCGGAGCTTGACAAGCTCAACATCATGCGCTTGCACAGTCCGATGAGCGCCGTCCTGGCCGCGGTAATCTTCAATGCGCTGATCATCATCGCTCTCGTCCCCTTGGCCTTGCGCGGGGTGAGATGCAAACCGCAAAGCGCCGCCGCGATGTTGCGCCGCAACCTCTGGATCTATGGATTAGGCGGGTTCGTTGCGCCTTTCCCTTGTATCTGGCTGATCGACCGGCTGCTCGGTGTGTTGCATTTGGCGTAGGGCCGAGCGGCGCTCGGCCTGGACGGAAATTGGTGTAGCGGCGAGCGGCGCTCGGGCCCGGGCCGAACGCCGTTCGGCCCTACAAGGAGATTTATGCGCTACCAACTTGTTCCAGCTTTTCGCTTCACCCTGTTGATGACCCTACTGACGGGACTGATTTATCCTGGTCTTGTCACAGGTCTTTGCCAGCTCCTGTTTTCCCGCCCCGCGAACGGAAGCCTGCTGGAAGTTAATGGCAAGATCGTGGGCTCCAGTTTGCTTGGCCAAAACTTCAGCAAGCCGGAATACTTCCACCCCCGGCCGTCGGCTGCCGGGAATGATGGATACGACGCGACCGCTTCCAATGGATCCAACCTGGGCCCCACAAATCAGAAACTGATCGATCGGGTGAAGGCGGACATCGCGAAATTCCGCAAAGAGAACCCCGATTATCAAGGCCCCATTCCTGCGGACATGGTCACCACATCCGCCAGCGGTTTGGATCCGGATATCAGTCCAGCCTCTGCTCTCGCCCAAGCCCCGCGTGTCGCGCAGGCCCGTGGCGCCACTTTGGATCAGGTGAGGCAGCTCATCGAGGGCCGCAGCGAGGGGCGCCAATTGGGTTTTTTGGGCGAACCGCGAGTCAATGTCCTGGCCTTAAATCTGGAGCTGGACAAGCAGTTTCCTCTTCACTGATTCAGAGTCGACAATGTTGACACATCTGGCCGAGGTGTGGCTGGAGAAGCGCGTGCGCTTTTCAAGATTAAACGTGAATTGGTAGTTGAAAATTAACGAATTCGCGAGAATCGTGAAATTTAAGGGTCACCCATCCAGTTCCAGTAGGTTGCAGAGCACAAATCCAACTTGCGCGAAGCTCGATTTGCACAGGATAAATTATTGGCATAAAAGGACTTAGAACGCTTTAATTTTGACTTTCCGAATTCGGATTGGGTGGAATCTTAATTGCCTACTCTAAGGGTTTTCTGCTTTGTCTCCTGACTCAGCAGGGCGCGTGGGAGTACCAGGAGCTGGGGCTGGCACGTGGAGGTTTTTACGATGGTGAGAATAAGCAGACTGTTCACATTAGTGGTCGCACTGTCATCATCTCTGGCATTCGGCCAATCGATGCTTGGCGGTCTTCATGGGGTTACGCGCACCGACAATGGATTGCCGCTGCCGGGAGCGCAAGTTGTTGTGCGGGGTGTGGACGAGAACCTCGAGCGTAGCGTCGTCAGCGATGACCAGGGAGTTTTCCTGGTTGAGAATCTCAAACCGGGGCGCTATCAGTTGACGGCAAGTGAAGCAGGATTTGGAAGCTCACCCGTGACCACCGTCGAAGTGGCAGCACAACAGAGTTTTCAGGTTGACATAACTCTCCGAGCTCCAACTGGTCCCAAGGCATCAACTAATCCGGCCCGCACCGCTGGCACGCAGGGACAACTGCTAACCGAGAACCCGGGCAATGAACCACTTACCGCGCGGGAAAGGCAATTGCTCGATCGCCTCAATCAATTGGAGCAACGCTTGGCTGCCTTGGAAGCCAAGGAAGGTAAGGGGGCTACTCCGGCTCCAATCCCGGCTCAGTCCATGCCTGTAGCTGCACCAGACAAAGGAGTCACCCAGGCGGCTGCCTCGGCTCAGTCCATGCCTGTGGCTGCGCCAGACAAAGGAGCTACCCAGGCTGCTGCTTCGACTCAGCCCGTGCTCGTAGCTTCACTAGACAAGACTGCAGGCTTGAAGCTGCTTGAGAAGCCCGAGGCGCTTTCCATCGCGCCAGCCCCGGTGACGGCGGCGGCCAAACCATCCGGTGCTTCCCTCGCGGGCGCGGCCCTGGTTTCACTCCCTCAGGAGGCTAGCCCCGAGAAAAAGAAAAAAATTGATCCTTTTTCGGACGCAGATTGGACCTGGCTGAACGGCAACCCCCGCACCAAGGATATCTATTGGGACACGAAATTCTTTACGCCAGAGATCCGAGCTGACATGCACTATGTCTACGACTTCAACCATCCAGGGGATCACTCGATGGGTGGGTCGAGCGAACTCTTCCGGACGGGAGAAGTCCAGGTGGAGCAGCTCGGCGTCGGCGGCGACTTCCATTATGACAATGTTCGCGCCAGGTTGATGACGCAGTTCGGCATGTATTCGGAGACGACGCCACGCAATGACGCCAGCCCCGCGAACGGCCAATGGGATCTGGACACTGCGTACCGCTACGTATCGGAAGCGTACGGAGGGTACCATTTTGACGTATTGAATGGGATCAATGTGGATGCGGGAATCTTCATGTCCTACATCGGCCTGTTCAGCTACTACAACTTCGACAACTGGGCCTACCAGCCCTCGTATGTGTCTTCCAACACCCCCTGGTTTTTCAATGGGGTGCGCGTGCAGATTTTCCCCACTCCACATTTGAAGATTGAGCCGTGGTTCATCAATGGATGGCAATCGTACGCCTCGGCCAACAACCGGCCGGGTTTGGGAGGCCAGATTAAGTACACTCCATTCCCGTGGCTGAACATCATTTCCAACAATTACGGTCTGGGCAACGATGATCTATTCACACCGGGCCGCGCTCGCCTCCACACTGACAATAGCCAGGAGATAAAATACTACGACCGGCCGAAGAACAATGGCCTCGACAAGATGGCGGCCTCCTTCACCGAGGATTTAGGCTGTGAATATGGCGCAGGTGTGAGTTGCACGGGCGACCATAAGGGCGGTCCCAAACAGAGTTTCGCCGGCTATATGGTCTATAACCGCTTTTGGTTCCATAAGGACCTATTCGGCCTGACGGTAGGCGGCGGCCAGATCAACAACCCGGGACGTTATCTGGTGCTCATCCCACCTATCAACGGGGAGGGCGCCGTGTCCGCAGCAACGAGTTCACCCTACTTTAACGAAAATCCCGGCACCCCTTTCAAAGCATGGGACAGCTCGATCACCTTTGATTGGATGCCCAAGCAGTACATCACCTTCCGCTGGGAATATGACTATCGCCACGCGAGTGTGCCGTATTGGACGGGTCGCGGGGGCATCACGCCTCCTGGCGGCAATAACGGCTACCCCGGCGCCTACGCCTGCCAAAGCGGCGCGGCGGCATACAACTCGCTTAATAACACGGACATGACCCTGCCGCAGGCGCAGGTGTTCTGCAGCAGCAACGGCAACGGCGGCGTCTGGTTTCCGGATCTTCGGAAAGATGAGAGCTTCATCGATATCGACATCATGGTTAAATTCTAGTTGTGAACGACCAGATTGGGGATAGCCCGGGGATATCATCTGGCGTCCCGAGCCCCAATCTCTCAACCCGCCAGCCCCGCCCTTTCCAATTCCGCGGTGAGGAATCCGGGTTAAGGGGGCAGAAGTCATTGTGCTGCGCGCACCTTGTCGCCAGACCCCTCCAATAGTACACTGCCTGCAGGGAGGCTTTCGGGCATATGCCCATCGACTTTGACCGCAGACCGGACCCCGAGCTTCTGCTCAAGCGAATTGACGCTCAAGACGAACTGCTCCAAGACGAGCGCTTGAAAGTCTTCCTGGGTTACGCCTCGGGGGTGGGGAAATCATTTCGAATGCTGGATGAGGGCCGGCGGCGCCGAGCCCGGGGCCAGGATGTGGTCGTGGGCGCCATTCAGGCAAAGCTGCCCCCCGAGCTCGCGCGCCTGGTGCAGGCCCTGGAAGTGATTCCTCTCAAGAAAATTGACGGCGGAGAGGCGATGGATGTGGAAGCCATCCTCCGCAGGCATCCGCGAGTCTGCCTGGTCGACGGCGTCGCTTACAACAATCCTCCGGGCAGCAAGAACCCTCAGCGCTGGCAAGATGTGGAAGAAATCCTGGCAGCCGGAATCGTGGTCATCACTTCCCTCAACCTCCAGCATATCGAGGAACGTCGCGAAGACGTGGAAAAGATTACCGGCAAGCATGTGACCGAAACCGTTCCCGAACGGTTCCTCTACGCCGCGGACGAGATCGTCATTGTTGACGTCCCACCCGAACTCCTACTGGAGCGCGCCGGGCAGCCTGCCGCAGCGGACCCCAGCGCCAACACGCCGCGACAACTTTCGGCGCTGCGCGAGATCGCCCTGCTCCTGGCTGCCGAGGTCGTGGACAAACAGCTCGAGGGTTACCTTCAGGCCCACGGCATTGAGCTGCTCTGGGGCACCCAGGAGCGGATCCTGGTCTGTCTTACTCCCGTGGCAAACGCTCCGGCCATGATCGCCAGTGGAGGGCGGAATGCCGAACGCTTCCACGGGGAACTCTTTGCGGTGTATGTTCGCAACGATCGGCTTTCCGAGAAGGATGAGACTCTCCTGCAGGAACGTTTGGAGAGCGCGCGGCTGGTAGGAGCAGAGACGGAGGTACTGGACGGGGACGACCAGGTGGAGATCCTCATGGAATATGCGCGCTCGCACCGGATCACGCAGATCTTCGTGGGCCACCCCCGCCGGGACCACTGGTGGGATCGCTTCCTGGGAGGCCCGTTGGATCGGCTCATCCGCGCCGCAGAAGGGATCGACGTGCGCGTGTTCCCCCCCTAAAGATTATGGACACCGATTCTCTCATGCGCGGTCGGCTCAAAGTTTACCTGGGGTACGCCGCCGGCGTCGGCAAGACCTATCAGATGCTGGCGGACGCCCATGAACTGGTCAAAAAGGGCGTTGACGTTGTGATCGGCTACCTCGAGCCCCATGGACGCAAGGATACCATTGCGGAAGCTCAGGGGTTGGAGCTGATTCCGCGCTGCAAAGTGGAATACCGTGGGTCAGTTTTCGAGGAAATGGATACGGAGGCGATCCTCAAACGACGGCCCCACGTATGTGTGGTGGATGAACTGCCGCACACCAATGTTCCGGGCTCCGGCCATGTGAAGCGCTGGGAGAACATTTTGGAACTGCTCGAGGCTGGAATCGATGTAATGACCACCATGAACATCCAGCACCTCGAAAGCCTGAATGACCAAGTCTGGAATATGACGGCCGTCCGGGTTCGCGAAACGGTTCCCGACTGGGTTATGAAACAGGCCGACGAAGTAGTCATGGTCGACCTCACCCCGCGTGCCCTCCTCAACCGCCTGGAACGCGGAGTTGTGTACCCCCAGGAGAAAGCCCAGCGGGCGCTGCAGAACTTTTTCAAAGAATCCACGCTCGTCGCCTTGCGCGAGATCGCCATGCGCCAGACGGCCCACGAAGTCGAGATTCGGCAAGTAACGCTGCCTGAGGCCACCCTCGAAACCCCGGCTGCGCCGGAGATATCGAGCGCGGAGATCAGCGCTCCCGGCCCTTTGAACGATCGGCTCCTCCTCTACGTGACGGAACATCCCTCCACCGCCATGCTCATCCGCCGCGGTCGTAGGGTGGCCGATTATCTCCAAGCTGACTGCTTGGCCGTATTCGTCTACTCCGAAGTGGATTTCAACAGCCTGCCGAAGGCTAAACGCGAGGCCGTGGAGCGCCACCTTACCTTCGCGCGCAACCTCCACGTCGAAACCCGCGTTCTTCAGGGTCTGGACATCGCCAACACTCTAATTGACTTTGCCCGCCTCCATAGCGTCACGCAGATCTTCATGGTGCGTCCGCAGTATTCGCCTTGGGAAGGATTCCTGGGACGGAACCTCATCCACCGCATCGTCCGCCAGGCCCGCGATATGCAGGTGACCATCGTGGCCGAACGCCGCGGCGATACGCGCGACTGATTGCACCCCTCGCCAAACGGTGACCCGGAGAGACGGCGAGTGAAACTGCGATCACGCGGGGTTTCGTTGGGTTATGTCCCGCCCAGCTCAGAAGAACTTGAAGGTGACCTCGATCATGACCTTGAACGGTACAGGCTTCCCCGCCTGCATTGCCGGCAGGAATTTCCAGGTCTTCAGCGTCTGAACCGCGCTCTCATCCAGTCCCTTGTCGAGCGGTTTGGCAACTTTCACGTCGCCCACCGTCCCATCGGCTGCAACCATGGCCTGAAGCACTACATTGCCTTGCAGCTTCGCGTCCCTCGCCTCCTTGGTGTAGGCGGGGTCAGGCTTGTAGATCGCCATGGGCGGCGTAACGGCATTATCCGCGTTATCACCCTTGGGGAGGGTGAAGTAGAGAGTCAGATCCGTAATGGCACCCTTCTCCATTGGCGCGTAGCGCCACTGACGCACAGCCTCTATAGCCGCTTGGGCGAACTGGGGGTCGCCCATCAGTACCTCCGAGTTGGCGACACTGCCATCCTTCTCGACGGTGACCCGCAGCGTTACGCTGCCCTGAATGCCGGCCGCTTTCGCCGCGGGCGGGTAGGCAGGCCTCACGGCAGTGAGCGGCTTCAGGGCCGGGGCCCCAAACGGGGGAAGGTCCTTCGCAGCCGGACGGGCCGATGGGGCCGCGCCCTCCCGAGGGAGCGCGAAGCTGATGGTTACAATCGTGACACGAGCCTCTTTACTCGGCGCGTAGCGCCATTGCTTAACGGCCTCAAACGCCGCTTTGACGAGTTTCGGGTCGCCGCCCAGCAACAGAATGTCCATGACGCTGCCGTCCTTGTCGATGGTCACGCGCAGCCTTACATTCCCTTGAATGCCGGCCTTCTTCGCCGCGGGGGGATAGACAACCCCCACTTGTGTGACCGGCTGGATGGCAGCAAATGCATACGGCGGAATTTCCTTCTCTGACGGCTGAGTGGCAGAAGCGGCGGCCTGTGCGGGCGCTCGCAACGGGAAAGCCCAAATGCCCACACCTCCGGCCAGAATCAGCGATCCGGCGATTGCGGTGAGCGACAGGAAAAGACGGGGCTTTGACATGGTAACCTCCTTCACCAGCAGTTCAATTCGATGCGCAAGCTGACGTTCCTTAAGGAAGGTCGGCGCTGCTCCCAGTGCGGGTCCGGGGTCGCTGCTGGCAATCTCCAGCAGTGCGCTCATGTAAGGTTTGCGCGCACTAATCAGGCGAACCACTTCCGCGTCAACCACCTCTTCGCGGCTGAGACGGATGCGGTTGACCACCCAGGCCACGGCGGGATGAAACCAAAAGATCGTGAGAATGAATTCCTCCACCAGGTTGAGAATCCAATCACGCCGCGCGACGTGCAACAACTCGTGCCCGGCAATGGCGCGCTGAAAGGCTTCGTTCTGCGAGAGGAAGCATTCCGGGAAAAGAATGGAAGGAGGGTGGATGCCGAACGTGGCAGGGCTCTCCATTCCCGGCGAGAGATACCAAGCGGCAGAGACGCCGAGCTTCGACTCGAGTTCGCGCACGCAATCGGGCAGCGGATCAAACAGGTGTGCGGCCCGGCGAATCGCCCACAACCTGCTCAGGCCCAGCGCCAACCACCCCAGCCGAACCAGCATTCCCGCCAGCAACACGCCGACGATGAGTGGATAGAGGGAAGAGTGGACCTCTGCCGTGCCCACCGGTACGCCCTGATAGCTGATTGACACCGTCCCATCCGCTACAGAGGTAGCGGCTACCGGATACCTCCAAGGCTGAAGCAGGGGCAACATCAAGCAAGCCACCAGCAGGCCCTGCCAATAGGCCAGAAGAACACGTGGCGCGCGCAAGCGAAACAACGCCGGAAGGGCCGTGCCCGTCAGGACCAGCAGAATGATCTGTAGGCAGTAAGAAAGAAAGTTGGCAAACCAGAGCGGAGGGTTCATGCGCTCTCCTTGATCGCGCGCGCGATCTTTTCCAGGTCCTCGGGTGAAAGGTGCCGGTCTTTCACGAGCTGCACAAGGAGTGGTTCAGCCGAACCGTTGAAGACGCGGTTGACGAAGTCCTCTACCATGGCTTTGATGACTTTTGCCTTGGGCTTCGTGACTTGGTAAACGTAGGCCTTGTCCTCGGCGCGCTTCTTCAGGTACCCCTTCTCTTCCAGGATGTTCATCATGGTCATGACGGTGGTGTAGGCGATCTTGCGCCGGCGCAGGAGGATCTCATAAACCTCGCGCACCGTAGCGGTCTGGAGTTCCCAGACCACCTTCATGATCTCCAGTTCTTGCTCGGTAAGGGTCTTGGATTTCGTTCGCATACTAATTTACTAGTACGTTAGAATTAGTTTGTCAAGGGGAAAATTTGGACGGCGATGGGCAGGGCCGGCAGCGACGACGATGCGCTCCCTGCCCGGGGAGCGGGGTGATCTCGCGTCGGTGTCTTGGGGATCGATCTATTGCTGAGCAAAAGACCCCTCACCCGACCTCCTACGTCGGCCACCCTCTCCCCACGGGAGAGGGCTGTAAGAACCAGTCCCTGCCTACTCCCTTGATGGACCGCAACCGACGCTTGACGGGCGCTCCGGGGCGATTTAACATGGGAAGTTGGGCTTTTCTCGAAATTCCTCACTGTAGGGCTCAGGGCGAATGATCGACCGAATTACGGTGCGCGGCGCGCGCCAGCACAATCTGAAGAACATCAGTGTGGAGATTCCGCGCCACACCCTGACCGTGGTTACGGGGCTGAGCGGGTCGGGCAAGTCGAGCCTCGCCTTTGACGTTATTTATGCCGAAGGCCAGCGCCGCTACGTGCAGACGCTCTCCGCCTATGCCCGGCAATTCCTGGACCAGCTTGAACGGCCCGACGTTGACACAGTGGAAGGCCTGAGCCCGGCGATTTCCATCGAGCAGAAAACCACCAGCCGCAGCCCGCGCTCCACCGTCGGCACGATCACGGAAATCTATGATTACCTCCGGCTGCTGTACTCCTCGATTGGCGTCCCGCACTGCCACCGCTGCGGGAGGCAAATCTCGCGGCAAACCACGGAGCAGATCGTCGCCTCGATCATGGCGCTGCGCGCGGGAGGCGCCGGCGCCAACGGCGAAGGCGAGCGCGTGATGATCCTGGCGCCCATTGTGCGTGGCCGCAAGGGCGAGTTCCGCAATCTCTTCGAGCAACTGACGGCGGAAGGCTATGTGCGCGTGCGCGTCGATAAGCAACTGCGCCAGTTGGAAGAGGAGATCAAGCTCGATCGGCGCAAGAACCACTCCATCGAAGTCGTGGTCGACCGCCTGCTGCTGAAACCCGGCATCGAGGGCCGCCTGGCATCGTCCCTAGAGACGGCCATGAAGCTGGCCAAGGGCATCGTCGAGGTGGCGGTGGTGAACGGTGAGGAGCACCTCTACTCGCAGGAATGGGCGTGCGTCGACTGCGGTATCAGCGTCCCGGCGCTGGAGCCGCGCTCCTTCTCCTTCAATAGCGTTTATGGCGCCTGCGCGGCGTGTCGCGGCCTGGGCAGCCAATATACGTTCGACCCCGCCAAGGTCATCGTGGATTGGTCGCGGCCGTTGCTGGAAGGCGGGCTGGGTCCCGGCGCGAGCTCAGGCTTCCTGCAGCGCAGCCTGCTGCGCGCCGCGGAGCAATTCGGCTTCGACCTCAAGACCCCTTTTGAGCGCTTCCCGCGCAAAATCCAGAACCTGCTGCTGTATGGGAAATCCGGGGAGGGGTCAAAAGCCCCGGGCTTCAGCGGCATCCTGCCGCTGCTCGAGCGTTGGTACGCCGAAGCGAGGTCCGATAACTTCCGCGATTGGTACAGCCAGTACATGTCCGCCGTGCCTTGCCCCCAATGCCAGGGCAAGCGCCTGAAGCCGGAAAGCCTGGCCGTTACGGTAATGGGCTCTTCGATTGCTCAACTGACGGCGCTGCCGGTCAGCCAGGCGCAGCAAGTGCTGGGCGCGCTCGAGCTGACGCCGCGCGAGGAGCTCGTGGCGCGGCGCCTCGTGAACGAGATTGCGGAGCGGTTGGAATTCCTGAACGCCGTCGGCCTCGGCTATCTGAGCCTAGACCGGTCGGCCTCCTCGCTCTCGAGTGGCGAAAGCCAACGCATCCGCCTCGCGACGCAGATCGGGTCGAAGCTGCGCGGAGTGCTTTACGTGCTCGACGAGCCCAGCATCGGCCTGCATCCGCGCGACAACCAGCGCCTGCTCGCTACCCTCGAGCAACTGCGCGACATGGGCAACACCGTGCTGGTCGTCGAGCACGATGAGGAGACGATTCGCCGCGCCGACTACGTCATCGATCTCGGGCCCGGCGCCGGAAAGCAAGGTGGGTATCTGGTGGCGGCCGGATCGCCCGCGAAGATCGCGGCGACCGAAGATTCGCTGACGGGACGGTACCTCTCCGGCCTGCTGCGCATTCCGGTGCCGGCCGAACGGCGCGCCCGCAATGGAAAAGTCGTGACCGTGCTTGGCGCCCGGGCCAACAATCTGAAGAACCTCGACGTCCAGTTTCCCCTGGGCCTGCTCACCGTGGTGACGGGCGTTTCGGGCTCCGGGAAATCCACGTTGGTCAACGACATTCTGCATCGCGCCATCGCCAAGAAGCTCTACCGGGCTATCGAGGACCCGGGCGAATACCGGGCCATGCTGGGCCTGGAGCACCTGGACAAGGTCGTGGTCATCGATCAGGCGCCTATCGGGCGGACGCCGCGTTCGAATCCCGCCACCTACACCGGCGTCTTTACGCCCATCCGCGAGCTCTTTGCCATGCTCCCGGAATCGCGCCAGCGCGGTTATCGCGCCGGGCGCTTCAGCTTCAACCTCAAAGGCGGGCGCTGCGAGGCCTGCCAGGGCGAAGGGCTGCGGCGCATCGAAATGAATTTCCTGCCGGACGTTTTCGTGACCTGCGAAGTGTGCCGCGGACGGCGCTACAACTCCGAGACCCTGGCGGTGAAGTACAAGGGTTTTTCCATCGCCGATCTGCTGGAGATGACGGCGCAGGACGCCCTGCCGCTCCTCGAGAATATCCCGGCGATTCGACTGAAGCTGCAGACCCTGGTGGACGTGGGCCTGGGATACATTCACCTGGGCCAGCCTGCCACCACGCTTTCGGGCGGCGAGGCGCAACGCATCAAGCTGGGCCGCGAGCTCAGCCGCCGTCAGACGGGCCGCACGCTCTATATCCTCGATGAGCCCACTACCGGCTTGCATTTCGCCGACGTGAAGCAGCTCCTGGAAGTGCTCAATCGGTTGACAGACCTCGGCAACACCGTCATCATCATCGAGCATAACCTCGACGTCGTGAAACAGGCGGACTGGATCATCGATCTGGGTCCGGAAGGCGGGGACGCCGGCGGCCGCATCGTGGCCCAAGGTACCCCGGAAGAAGTGGCGCGCACGAAGAAGTCATACACCGGCCAAGCGCTGGCCGCGATGTTGAATGGCAAGGCTCCCCCTCTCGAGGTCAAGTAACACGCGGAGATTTGCCCTTCAAGTCTGCGGTTCTTTCTTAGGACGAAAGCGACGCCCTCAGCGACCGTTCGATTCCCTTGCGTGAGAATGCATGGCTGACAACTACCTGCGGCTCGCCAACAAACGGCTGGGAATTCTGATCAATTTTGATGTTGAGCTGATTAAGGACGGCCTAAGCCGCGTCGTAAACGGGCTCGCAGAGTAGAAAACAACTCACGCAAAGGCGCGAAGACGCAAAGAGAGCGCAAAGTCGGAAAAGCCAGCGGGGCGCCGAGGTGAGCATAGTGGGCGACACGGAGAACCTCTTCCAGCAATCGAGCGGCGCGCTGCCGGAAACCTTCGCGCCACGACCGGCTCCCCCGCTTGCGCCACAAGAGATCTGGACGCTGCGTGACCTGCTGCTGTTTGTCGGCTTCATCCCCTTCGCTTTGCTCGCTGCGAACCTGCTCGTGTACGTCGGGTATGTGGCGCTGCGGCCCTTCACCGGATGGCACACGCCGGTGGACTCGCTGCCTTCCAACACTTTCTTCCTTCTGATTCTGCAATCCCTCTTCTATTTCTTCATCCTGGGCTATCTCGTCCTGTTGGCCAGGATTCAGCATCACCAGCCTTTCTGGAGATCCCTGGGGTGGAAGAAGCCCACGGGCCGGCAAGTGCTGGTGTGTCTCGCGGGCGGCGGGGTGCTGGCCCTCGTCATTATCCTGGCGCCGCCCCTGCTGCCCGATGCGGAAGGATTTCCGCTGGAGCGGCTCTTTACCTCCCGGGCCGCGTGTTACGCCATCGGGGCGTTCGCTATCGGCGTTGCCCCGGTGATAGAAGAGTTGGTTTTTCGCGGACTCCTGTTCGCCATTTTCGAGCGCGCCATGGGAGTGCGCTTCGCCATCGCCACCACGGCTGTGCTCTTTGCGGGGCTGCATGTTCCGGAATACTGGCACGCCTGGAACCACGTGTTGATGATCCTGCTGGTAGGCGCGGTTTTCTCGATGGCGCGAGGCAAGTCGGGGACCCTGACGCCCAGCATTCTTCTCCACGTCGGATATAACACCTGCACGATGGCCGGCCTTTTCTTCACCACCCAGCACTTCCGCGTCCTCGACGCCCTTCTCCAGTGAGGATGTGGGGACTTTCGCCTGGCAGCGGCCGCAGCAGTCCATAACTGCACTGAATTGAGGCTTGACGGCCAGGACGTTGTGCTAGAATCCGCGGCATGTCAACCACCACCCTTTCCCAACCCTCCGTGCCTGTGGCGGCTGCTCCCCTGAAGTCCCCGGCGGCCGAACGCTTTGTAGCGCTCGATGCGTTCCGGGGATTCATCATGATCACGCTTGCCTCCGAGGGCTTCGGCTTCGGGGCGCTGCAGCATGACCCGGCGTGGTCGAGAGTGGCATCCTGGTTCGATCATGTCCCTTGGACCGGCGCGGTATTCTGGGACCTCATCCAACCGTCCTTTATGTTCATGGTGGGCGTGGCCATGCCTTTTGCGCTGGCCCGACGCCGGGAGCTGGGCGCAACCTCGGGACAGAATTTCCAGCACGTGGCGATTCGAGCCTTGAAGCTGATCATGCTCAGCCAAATCCTGATCATAGCGGCGGATCAGCACCTTCGTTTTCAGCTCATCAACGTGCTCTCACAGATCGGTTTCACCTATTTCCTGACTTACCTGATCCTCCAGTTGGAATTTCGCTGGCAGGTGGTGACCGCGGGGTTGTTGCTGGCGTTCCATTCCGCGTTGTTCTATCTCTTCCCTGGCCCTCAGGGGGCATTTTCGCAAACCGGCAATATCGGGCAGGTCATCGACAAGGCGGTGCTCGGGCACAGCTACGAAGGCTATTACGTGACCATCAACTTTATTTCCAGCACCGTCACCACGCTGTTCGGCGCCTGGACCGGCAACTTGCTGCGCTCCGCAAGACCTCGCCCGGAGAAGCTGAAAATCCTCGCGGCTTTCGCCGTCGGCGCCCTGGTGAGCGGCCTGGCGCTTTCGCCCGTGATCCCCAACGTCAAACGCTTGTGGACTGCGTCTTTCACGCTTTACAGCGCGGGTTGGGTGCTGCTGCTGATGCTCGGTTTCATCGTGCTCGTGGATGTGTGGGGCTGGAAGAAGGCCGCGTTCCCGCTGGTCGTGGTGGGCATGAATTCGATCTTCATTTATTCCCTGGGCTTCCTCATCCGCGGGGCCGCAAACGATTGGATTCGCCCCTTCACCGGAGGTTTTCAATTCGTCGGCAAACTCGCGCCCGTCGCCCAAAACTGCGCCATCCTGCTGGTCTTCTGGTACCTGTGCTACTTCCTCTATAAGCACAAGATTTTCCTGAAGGTGTAGCAAGAATCCGCCCCGCCGGGCCATGTTCCAGCACGAGTAGTCTCATCATAGCGTTCGCTTCTGCCGATAGCCGATATGGGGAAGTGTGTCACGGGCGGGTCTAGCCATCGGGTGATTGAGTGATTTGCGATGTGTGATTTCTGAGGTTAGCAGATTGATTCATCTTCCCACCCGATGGTGCCGATAACCGAGGTGGGATAGTGTGTCACGGGAGGTTGTCGCTTGATTGGCTGAAGTTCGGTCTCCCCGATCACCGGATCAGATGATGGACCGATTCAGTGATGCACTGACTCACTGACTCAGTGGCTCAGTGATTTAGTTTCCAGCCCCCACCTTGCGACTCGTTCTTCCTGTCCCCTGTCACCTGTAACCCATCACCTACTCTTGGGGAAGTGTGTCACGGGCGCAGTCGGATTCGGAAGTCGAGGTGACGGACCGGTCGGCCCCTGCGATCACCGAATCAGAAGGTTCATTGATTCAGTGATTCACTGGCTCACTGATTCACTGCTTTCGTTTCCTGCCCCGAGTCCCTGCTCTTCAGACCCCGGACCTCGGACTCCGGACATCGGACTGTCTTTCTGGTCACTCGTCCCTGTTCTTACGACCTCGGACTCCGGACTGTCAGTTTTTAGCGTCTGCGCCAGCCAGCCGTTGTGATATCACTCGTGATATGATACTATATTCGGTGTGAGGGTGGTTTTGGACACCGACGTGGTGGTAGCGGCGATGCGCAGCCCGCGCGGGGCGTCGGCGACAATTCTGCGGGCGGCCAGGCAGGGCCGGGTGACGCTGCTCGCGAGCGTGCCTGTGGCTCTGGAATACGAAGCTGTCTCGAGCCGGACGGAGCACCGTCTGGCCGCCGGGCTGTCGGAACGTGAGGTCAAGGTCTTTCTCACGGCGGTCGTGGCCATGGCCGAGCCGGTAACGACACATTTTCTCTGGCGGCCTCAGCTTCGTGATCCGGGCGATGAGATGGTGTTGGAAGCCGCCGTCAACGGCGGAGCCGACGCCGTGGTGACGTTTAACGTGCGGGATTTCGGAATGGTTCCAGCGCAGTTTGGAGTGGAAGTCTTGCTGCCGCGAGAAGTGATTCGGAGGATTAAGCCATGAGCGCAACCAAAACTTATCCGCTGCGACTACCCCGGTCGCTCAAGGAAAGCGTAAAGCGGTTGAGCCGAGAGGACGGAACGAGCATCAACCAGTTCGTGGCCACGGCGGTGGCGGAGAAGGTCTCGGCCTTGCGCACGGCCCGGTATTTCGAGGATCGAAAAGCGCGGGCGGACTTCAAGGCCTTTGACAAGATCATGCGGCGCCGAAGCGGAAAACCACCCCGCGAAGGGGATGAAATGCCTGCGTAGAGAATGCGCCAGCCCGCCAACCGGCATTCCTTAGTACGTCTCTTGAATTTCGAATCTGCAATCTCCAGTTCCACGCGCCAGCCCGCCAGTCTCAAATCTTGAATCTGCAATCGCCCATTCCGCACGCCGCGCCCGCGAGTCTTAAATCTTGAATCTGCCATCTCCAATCCCCGGTCCCTAGCCCCGGTTTTTCTCGCCACTCGCCACTGTTCTTCCTGTGACCGGAAGTTCCTCACCCAAGGAAGAGCAGTCAGAAGTGGTCGCCTTGGCGACACGGTGGCTACCGCCTCGCTTGTCGTTTCACCCGCCCGCCACAGCGCTATTTAGCGATTCCAGTCCTCGACCCGGGCACCGATGTCATGGAAGTGTTCGACATTGCCGGTGACGATCGCAGCCCCGTACTCGATGGCATGTGCGGTGATGAGGACGTCAGCATCGTGGTGGGAGCGGCCCCGCGACCGCAGGGCTGCCCACAGACTCGCTGCCCGTTCCCAGATTGCCCAGTTAAACTCCTTCCAAAGCATCGCTTCCGCCAGGTGCTCGAAGGCGGTGAGTTGCGCCACCGCATGCTTAATTACCAACTCCCGCCGGATTTCATAGAACACCACCGGGCACATGATGAAGAGCGAGTTCCGCCGAATCTCCTTGCGGAACCGGTCGAGGATGCGCTGGTTCCCTGGATGCTTTTTGAGAAGCTGGGTGACGGTATCGGTGTCGAGTGAGTAACTCGTCATCCCGTTTGGGTAGGCCTGAAGTTGGTGCGCTGGTTGCGGAGGTCGTCTTCAAATCCGTTCCACCACTTCTCGCCACGATCATCGGGGGTGGCCAGCCAGGAATCGAGCCACTTCAGCAGCTTCCGATTCTGGGGGCGCAGGCGAGCAGAGGGCCGACCGGAGCCCGATGCCATCGGCTTGGATTGCTGCTTGCGCACGGTTGGGGTATTCGCCATGAAGTTCCCTCAATTCAGATGATAGCACAAACCCCTTCTGATATCGCCAGACATCACGCCGAGCATAGCGCCCCTGCGAGTCCGCGCGCCCGCTCGCCAGTCTTGAATCTTGAATCTGGAATCTCCAATTCCACCCGCCGGCTCGCCAGTCTCAAATCTTGAATCTGCCATCTCCAATTCCCCGCGCCGCCCGCCAGTCTCAAATCTCGAATCTGTAATCTCCAAATCTCCGCGCCGTGCGCTGCAACCGCACCCGAGCCCCCAGCCCCTAGTCCCTGTTCTTACGGGAAACCGCAGTCCCCCCAAGAACAGCTTTTGTGCCAGCCTGCTGAAAACCATACTTCAAGATTGTATTCTCGACAAAAATATGCAATTTTAGCTCTGTAATCTGTTTTTCATGGCAGTTTCATTTGATCCTGAGGTGGCTTGTGTTAATAAGATCTCGCGCCCGCAATTTTCGGTCCCTTAAAGAGGAGCAAGAGCTCTCCCTGGTGGCGAGCTCCTTGAAGGACTCGCCGGAAGCGGTGACGCAGGTCGAGGGCCTGGACCTCGGCTTGGTGCGCGTGGCAGCGATTTACGGCGCCAACGCCTCTGGAAAGAGCAATGTTATCAAAGCGCTTGCCTACATGAGCAGCGCCGTTCAGAACTCCCAGAGGTGGTGGGCGCCCGAGGGACCGATTCCCCGCGAACCCTTTCTTCTCGACCCGCAATCGAAGGTCGATTCTTCCTCGTTCGAAGTGGACCTGCTGCTCGAAGGCGTGCGGTTCCATTACGGATTCGCCCTAGATGATCGAGAAATTCTTGAGGAGTGGCTTAATGCTTACCCAATTGGCAAAGGGCCCATCAAGAAGCAGATGTGGTTCAAGCGCAAAGCGAAGACCTTCACTTTCGGTAAGAAACTGGTTGGCGACAATGGTGCCATCGAGCGCCTTACACGACCGAACAGCCTCTTCCTTTCGGCCGCCGCTCAGAACAATCACGAAGCGCTGCTGCCCATTTATAAGTGGTTCGCTGAAACCTTCCAGTTTGTTCCGCGCGAGCGAATGTTCCTACCCCTGGCTACTGCAGAAATGTGTCGTATTGATGAGATCAAATCACTAATCATCAGGATCCTGCAGGGCGCGGATTTGGGCATAACTGGGCTCAAGGTTGAGGAAGTAGACCTCCTGTCCCAGATGCGTCGAGCTGCTATCGATAAGGCCGACAAATCCATACTCGAGGACGGCTTGGCCCTGTTGGAGAGGGTAAAGGCGAGGACTAAAGAGGGAGGCAGCGAATTCCCTTTCTCTGAAAAGATGCACTTTTTTTCGATACTCCACTCCGGCTCCGCATCTATGATGACAGCATTCGGGCCGAACAGTGAATCCGATGGTACTTTGGCACTTTTCGGATTACTCAGACCGCTGCTCCTGGCAATCGGATCTGGAGGGACGGCGTGCATCGACGAGTTGGACGCTAGCCTGCATCCGTTGCTAGCGCTGGAGATCGTTCGTCTCTTCAGCGATCCCAAGCGTAATCCTCGTGGAGCACAGGTCATTTTCACGACGCACGACACCAACATCCTCGGGAGAGCACCGATACGGCGGGACCAGATATGGTTCACTGAAAAGGACTCAGCGGGTGGCACCCACCTCTATCCTCTTACTGACTTCAAGCCCAGAAAGAACGAGAACCTGGAACGTGGATATTTGCAGGGGCGGTATGGCGCGGTACCCTTTATTGGCTCACCGGACTTTCTTGCGAACCCCAACCCAGAAAAGGCAGAGCGCTGATGGCCCGAAGACGTGACGACTTGCGGCGTCGAAGGCATTTCACCGAGCCTCGTCCCCGCTTACTCGTTTGCTGCGAGGGGGAAGTTACCGAACCCAGCTACTTTAACGGCCTCAAGCAGGAAGGTCACAACATCCTGTTGCACGTCGAGGTGAAGCCGGGCGGCGTGGCCCCCAAGACTCTGGTCGACTATGCTGTCGATTTGAAGCGCGGTGCGGAAAAGAAGGCTCGCGGGCAGAGAGATGATAACCTGAAGTATGACGAAGTCTGGTGCGTGTTTGACGTGGACGCCCATCCCCACGTACTCGATGCCAAGCAGAAGGCTGCGGCGAACCGCATCAAAATGGCCATTTCGAATCCCTGCTTCGAGCTTTGGTTGTTGCTGCACTTTCAAGATCAACGGGCACACATAGAACGCCACAACGTTCAATCTGCCTGCCGAGACCACATGCCGGGATATGACAAGGTCGTTCCCTTCGAGGCACTCTTTCCTCACTACCAAGAAGCTGTCGGCAGAGCCGTGGCGCTGGACGATTGGCAGCAGGGCCAAGGCCGTGCAGGCGGAAACCCCTCAACCGGGGTTCACGGGCTGACAGAGCGGATCATGGAACTCGGGCGTGAAGAACAACTCAAAAAGCACGGTCTGTCCTATCGCTAAGACGACTTTCCCAGCAAGCAAGTTCCCTGCGGATCCTTCCTTCGCGGGTGGCGCATACGTCGCGGGCTTTGCGATGTATGCGATGCCCGACGGTGGTGGTGAACTTTGTGGCTCTAACCCATGGGATGGAAGAGCCGCAGATTTAGGTACCGGGCGTACGCTAGTAGTTTTTCATTGAGCCAGTCCTATTGGGGGCGGACTTCGAATGATCGGCCTACACGTGATTATATCCAGTCGTCTCCACCCTCCCCCTCGTCTGGAGCCTCGAACGGCGGCAAGTCCTCGGGCTCGCCTCGCAGTCTGCGTTTTGATCTACCAGCAAATTCTCTGTATCCCATTTCGCGCTGAGCGTACGCACGTAGCAAGTCCATAAAGTTTTCGAAAGATTCACGGAACCGATCAAGCAGACCAGGTAGATTGGTGTGAATGAATTTAATCAGTCGTACGTCAGGGTCGTTGCCAAGACGAATGTCGTGATATCCCAGTAGGTTCTTGTCGCGTGCTAGTGCAGCGAGTTGCTCGTCTGCCTTTGGATACCTTTGGTTGTAAGTCTGGTGGAGAATCACGCCGCAGTTGCTGAGAACGGAGAACGTCGCGTAGTGAATCCGACGGGCAATCAAAATCGGGACCGCGTTGATCGCGCAGCACTTCGCAATGAGCTCAACCACCTCTTCGCTGTCAGGGTACACCCAAGGTCGGGTATTTTTGACTTCGATCCCAGCAACGACTTCGCCTCTAAAGATGAGGAAGTCCAACTTTTTCTTCTGAGGCATTGACAATCCATTGACGTATTCTGGATGTTCCTCCTTCCGGTATAGTGAGCTATCGTCATGGTCGCTGAGATCAGTAAAGGCGCCCAGAAAGTGCAGCTTGGTCTGGCCTTGCAGGGCCTTGAAGACCGGGATTTCCAGGGCCTGACCTAGGCGGCGGACAAAGTTCCCCTCAAGGGTGGCGTCGTGAATTGGCTCTAAGACTTGGAGTCTTTGACGTACGGCGTTTTCATTGGTTTCAGCTAGGTGAAACCAATGACTCTTTGCCCGTTGTAAACGTACGAGTTTGCCTTCTCGTTCCAATTCCAGGTGGGCTTTTGTCAGCAGGTGGGGGTCGATGCGTTGATTTGTTGGCCCTGCATCGGAGATTTTCTGCTCTAGGGTGCGCATAGTCGCGACGGAGTGCTTCGTGAGGATGTTGGTTAGCCTTCGCTTGGCGAGGGCGATCCTTCGGTTGGTGAGGTCCGCCATAAGTCCGGCGGTATTGTACGCTGGTTGGTGGTCGGCGGTTGATATAGAGTTATATGTATTTAGTAGTAGGCTTTGCCTCGGGATTTGTGCATGTTAGTACGGTAGGCCGCGCGATGACCGACAAGGGAGCCTCGGCCGGAAGGATAGTGACAAATGGGCAGTGACGTTAAGAACAGTGGCGAGTGAGCAGAAAGACAGTCCGATGTCAGAAGAACAGTGACGAGTGACGAGCCAAGCCCCTCACCCCTGAAGTGCCAGAGCTTGGCCTCCTCTCCCCGGCCGGGGAGAGGGGGAAGGAATTTGGTAGCGCAGGGCCGCGGTCCGGCTCTGCGGCGCTTCCAGCGGTGCGGGTTCTTGCCGCACCGCAAACTGGGTAATGTGAATTTCCCCTGCCCACAACGCCTGCAACGTCTTCAAACATCCAGGCCGCGCCGTCAAACAAGACAACCCGAATCTTCGTGCGCCGCGGCGCCAAAACCACGGCGCGGTGGAAAAGCCGCAAAGCCTGCCCTGAGCGGAGCGAATGGGGCTGAACCGCGAGCCTTGCGCTACGTCTCTTCTTTTTGTGCGGACCTGGGGTTCAGGTCCGCGGCTTTTTGTCGTTGATTGGGGGCAAACTCGCTTCGGCCCGATCTCTGTTCATCATCCAGAATTCAAGAGATCAGTTCACAGTCCACAGTTTACAGTTCACCGTAAGAATCAAGAAGGCCCTGACTGTTAACCGTCGACTGTCAACTGTGAACCTTTCCTCACTCTTCACGATTCTCCCCGCCCACGCGAGCATTGCCTTCCAACCGCCATCACCGAGGTTCAAACCATGGCCAACCCGGAACAGCAGTGACAAGTGGCTAGTGACAAGAAAGACAGTCCGAAGTCCGGAGTCCGGAGTCCGGAGTCCGAAGCCAGAAGAACAGTGACGTCAAGAAAAGTGACGAGTGATGAGTGATGAGTGACAAGTGGGAAGCACAAAGCCACCTGACATTTGGTAGAATGGTATGGGCGAGAGGTGAGTCCTATGACTTTCCAACGAATCACGGTAAACCCCCATCAGATGGGCGGCGTCCCCTGTGTGCGCGGGTTGAGAATTCCCGTGGCTACCGTGGTGGGGATGGTCGCGGATGGAATGAGCGACGAGGATATTCTGAAAGCCTATCCCGACCTTACCGGCGACGACATCCGCGAGGCCCTGCGCTATGCCGCCGAAGCGGTTCGTGAGCGCGAGATCCCCCTGGTGACGACGCCTTGAGGTTTTTGGTCGACAATGCTCTGTCGCCGGCGGTGGCCGAGGGTCTGCGGCAGGCCGGACACGACGCGGCTCATGTACGTGACTACGGCATGGCGGCGGAGGACGACGAGGAAATTTTCGCACGTGCCGCTCAGGAAGACCGCATCCTGATATCCGCCGACACCGATTTTGGCACGATCCTCGCCCTGCGAAAAACCCCCAAGCCTTCCATTATCCTGTTCCGGCTCTCGACACAACGCCATCCCGGTCATCAGATACGGCTACTGCTGGCAAATCTCCCTGACTTCTCTGCCGACCTCGACCGTGGATGCATCGCGGTCTTCGAAGACACACGGATCAGGCTCCGCCCGCTGCCCATCGCCGACTGAGGCCATCATGCGCAAGATGTCTGCCAAAAGAGCAAGGTAGCGACGAGAATGCCAAGTGGGGTGAGCCGGTGTGGGGCGAGATTGACAGCGCCATCCGGCATTATGACAAGCTGGTGGTGATCTGCTCCAAGGATTCGCTGCAAAGTCAACCCGTCATTCGCGAAATCGAGCGCGCCTTGCAGAAGGAATTCGGTAGCGCAGCGCGGCGGAGCCGCAACCCAGCAAGGATTCACCACAGAGGCACAGAGGTCACGGAGTACGGACGCAGATAACAAGTGTGCGTCAGCAAACTTGGGACCCGTAATTCCTATCAGCCGATTAATTTCCAACCTTCTCCGCGGGGAGAAGGTGCTGAGGTACGAAGCAGATGAGGGGTCCCTTGGATTTGAACCCGCGCCCCAAAATGTTTGCTAAAAAAACAAGAAATTACGGTATTGCAATGCAGGGCCCGTGGTTCGGCTCTGCGGCGCTTCTTACCGACCGCGTCCAAGAGCCGCGGACCTTCAAAACAGGTCCGCGCGCCAAGCTTGCTGATAAATGAAACGGGAACTCGCCTTCTTGATCCCGATCGGAGCGAGGTGGGGCGCAAAATCCAGGAATTGGAATCTAAAGCCAGGAAGCAACTACTGCTTCTCGGCGACGTACGTTGAGGTTGCGCCGGTCGGCTGATACGTCGAGACCACCGTCATTTTCTTCCCATCGGGCGCGACGGTCATTTTCCGCGCATACATGACCTTGCCATCCCGCTTGTCGGTCTCCTCGATGGTGCGGTCATCAACGCGCTTCAGAGAGACAGAGTTGTAGGCATATGCTCCCTTGACCGGGTAGTCTTTGCCGTCCAGCTTCGCCGTATAGCTCTCACCGGTCGGCGCGGACATGCTCAGCTCATCGCCACTGCTCGTGTAAGTGGTGGTGAGGCCATTTGCACTCTCTTGAACCTTGTTGATTCGCCACGAGCCAGAAGTCCCATTTGCTCCCGCCGGGGCCTTTCCTACCCGCGTGTACGTTGCTTCCGCGCTCACCGTTTGGTCGCTGTTCTCCGGATGGCTGGCAACCTTCACCGTCAGAGTGTTGCCGTCATCCGACACGGTCCGAGTCTGCTCGGTTAGCGTCTTGCCGTGCTTCTTGGTCGTGGTTGCAATCGACTTGGGATCAACTTCACGTACGCTGACCGTGTCGTAAGGCTGGCCGGCAACGGCCTGGTCCTGCCCATCAGCCTTCACGTGAATCTTCGGGCTGCAACTGGAACAGTCGTACATGCCTTGGTTCACCGCAAAGACCACAGGCTTCGGTGATAGCTTGGATTGGTCCAGATTGGTGCGCCAAGTGCCGTCGAATGGGCTTTGCGCAAACGATGATGCGGGAGCCCACAACACCAGCATGAGAAACAGCACACAAGCAGCGAGCCGCTCGCTTTTGCTCATCTGAATTCTCCTCTGCTAAGATTTCGACTCCGGGATGTGGGTAGTATACCATCTCTTCTTCTTCCGCGGACCTGTCATTCAGTTCCGCGGCTTTTGAGGGAATTCGGTAGCGCAGGGCCCGCTCTCCGGCTCTGCGGCTCTTCCAGCGGCGCGGGTTCTTGCCGCACCGCAAACTGGGTAATCTGAATTTCCCCTGCCCACAACGCCTGCAACGTCTTCAAACATCCAGGCCGCGCCGTCAAACAAGACAACCCGAATCTTCGTGCGCCGCGCCGCCAAAACCACGGCGCGGTGGAAAAGCCGCAAGGCCGGAGAGCGGGCCTTGCGCTACATCTCTTCTTTTTGCGCGGACCTGGGGTTCAGGTCCGCGGCTTTTTGTTGTCGATGGGGGACAAACTCGCTTTGGCCCGATTCCTGTTCATCATCCAGAATTCATGGGAAACTGTCCGTTGTCCGTCGTCCGTGGTCCGTTGTCGTTCGGTGCCAGCTAGCCACTGACGTCCTCATCGTCCAGAGTTCATAATTCGGCCTTCATCCTTCATCCTTCATCCTTTATTCTTTACGATTCTTGTCTCGACGGAGGCGGCGTAGTTTGCGATACTTGACCCAGGAAGGACACCATGACTGAGGATATGAAGGGATTAGTTGACAAGGCGGCCTCTGCACTCAAGGCGGTCGGAGCGAAAGAGGTGTACGTTTTCGGTTCCGCCGCCCACGGGACTCTCCGGGGAAATTCCGATGTGGATATCGCCGTTTCGGGCTTGCCGCCGGAGGTCTTTTTCCGCGCCATGGGGATAGCCAGCCGGGCTTTGGGACGGCAAGTTGATCTCGTCGATTTGGACGAGGATAACCCTTTCACGGAATACCTGAAACACCACCAGGAGCTCGTGCGTGTGGGATGATTTGCGGGGGAAGTGGGCGGTCGAGCGACAACAGTTAGAGCGCTTGCTGGAGTACGCCCGCTTCTCGAAAAGTGCGCGTCGAACCCTCCGAACGATCACGAGCTTTCCGCGCTTGCCGCCATGCTCCACTCCTTCTATAACGGCATTGAAAACATCTTTAAGCGTATTGCCGCAGAGTGTTACGACCGATCGCCCCAAGACCAGGCGTAGCACCGTGAACTTCTGGATTTGATGGCTCAGCCAGGAAGAACCGGGCTGGCGGCCATTTCTCAGTCTCTGGTTGAACGGCTAGACGCTTATCTGGATTTTCGCCATTTTTTCCGGCACAGCTATGTGTTCCATTTGCGTTGGGACAGAATGAAGTCCCTCGTGCTGGGGTGCGAAGAGACGCTCCAGTTGGTGGAAGGCGAACTGGATCGGTTTTTCGAAGCCGGAACCGGCGGCCAATAATCCCTGCCCGCCCCCAACTCCCATACACATCGTGCTCCGCATCGACGATTACCTCTTCGACGAATGGGATCACCCCCGCAAGGCCGATGTGGTGAGCAAAGTGATTGGGGACCTCCGCGGGTCGGACAATCTTTCGGCCTACGCCAAGGCCTTCCCCCGTTTCCTCGACGCGCTCAACCGGCCCCAATCAACCTCCCGCGGCAGGCAACCGTAGCGCGAACCTATCGCGGGTTGACGAGTGACGAGCCAGGCCCCTCACCCCTGAAGTGCCAGAGCGTGGCCCCCTCTCCCCGGCTGGGGAGAGGGGGAAGGAATTCGGTAGCGCAGGGCCCGCGGTCCGGCTCTGCGGCTCTTCCAGCGGTGCGGGTTCTTACCGTGCCGCAAACTGGGTAATCTGAATCTCCCTTGCCCACAACGCCTGCAACGTCTTCAAACATCCAGGCCGCGCCGTCAAACAAGACAATCCAAATCTTCGTGCGCCCTGCAGGCCGTCAGCTATCAGTGATCAGTTTTCAGTTTAGAAGCCATTACTGATCAGCGGTCAACGCTGGGCGCCTGTTAATCAAGAACAAGCGGTTCGGAGTTTTTTTACTGAGCAGTGAAACTGTTAACGCTTCAGCCACGTTGACCTGGTGCCTTGCCGATGAAGCCACCGAGGCACCTCTCAAGGATGGATCTGGTTCTGGCTGAGCACGTCGAGAAAAGGCACCCTGTAGGGCGTCCCATCTGGAGCTGACATCGCAGGAATGCGAGGTTCCGTAAAGGCTCGCTTAATCATCGCGTTCCACGCGAGCTGCTGGGGCGCATTCCCCCCGTGGTTGGTCTGTTGAGCCGAATCGTAGATATCCGAAATCTTCTGCACCTTGCCCCCGAACTTGGTGAGGATTGGCCGCAGGTCTGCCAGCGCAGCCGGCCCGTTGGCATACGTTTTCGGCTTCAGTTGCATGATTTCGATGAACAGGTCGCGAGCAATGAGAGCCACAATATCATAGTGGCCCTGTTCGTGTTTAAGCAGGTCGTTCGAGGGCTGCGCTTGCCGCTTCCAACTCTTCTGTGAGTTCATAGTGATCGTGAGCACCACATTATCCTCAAAGTGAAAAGTTCCCGTTCCCGGTATGGCTGTGGGACTTAGGGTAGGCAGGTTAAACGTGGCACTCGTGAACGCCAGTAGTCTCGGTTTCCCGGGATCTGGAATCCCCTGGAAATCGCTCCAGGAGAGAGGTTTGATCAATCCGACTAGCCGTGATGGCATCTGTTCTTTCCTTTCTCGCACCTCAGGAACCGCAAGTTCCAGTTTTCGCGGGGGAACGATATTCGTCCGGGATTTTCATCTTGCCTCCTGGTCATGGACCTCATGCACCCGGTCTCTTATCGGCGGCATCTGTTGATGGGTTCGAGGGACGACTTCCGCAAACGACCCTGACGCTTGCGGCACCAGAAACATCCCGGACATAAAGTCTAGCACTGCATATGTGGCTCCGGCAAGCGGGGGGACTGTGCCTGTTTCTTGTCACTGGTCGCACTGAGCCCGCGCTGAACCTGCCGCGCGCGTGGTTCTTGTCAAAATTGCCAGCGTTTTCCGGCGCAGTGTGTCACAATTGCGGTGCATAGGATCGTCACGGTCGGTTGGGCTTTAGCTCAGCCCCTGCCGGCCTGAAGGTCAGGGCTGCAAATATCAATCTCTCTGGGGTACTAAACCAGCAGGGCACGGCTCTGGCTTGGGCCGTCCCCATTTTCAGCTAAGGAGAACACGACATGGCAACGATCACGACGAAAGATGGCACGCAGATTTACTACAACGACTGGGGAAAAGGCCAGCCCATCGTTTTCAGCCATGGCTGGCCGCTCAGCGCGGATGCCTTCGAAGACCAGATGTTTTTTCTGGCTTCCCGCGGATATCGATGCATCGCCCCTGATCGCCGCGGCCACGGCCGCTCGAGTCAGCCCTGGGAAGGCAACGAAATGAACACTTACGCCGACGACCTCGCCGCGCTCGTCGAAGCGCTCGACCTGAGGAAGGCGATCCATGTGGGGCACTCCACGGGCGGAGGCGAAGTCGCCCGCTACATCGGCCGCCACGGCACGCAGCGCGTCGCCAAGGCTGTGCTCATCGGCGCCGTGCCTCCGTTGATGCTTAAGACGCCTGCCAATCCCGGGGGCTTGCCGATGGAGGCGTTCGACCAACTCCGCGCCGGCGTCCTCGCCGACCGCTCTCAGTTCTTCAAGGATCTCAGCATGCCGTTCTACGGCTACAACCGGCCGGGCGCCAGGGTCTCGCAAGGCCTGCGGGACTCGTTCTGGCTCCAGGGAATGCGGGCCGGGTTCCCCGCCGCTTACGACTGCATCAAGGCCTTTTCCGAGACAGATTTCACCGCCGACCTCAAGAAGTTCGACGTGCCAACCCTCGTGCTCCACGGGGACGACGACCAAATTGTGCCGATCGGCGCTTCGGCCATGCTCTCGTCCAAGATGATCAAAGGGGCTACGCTGAAAGTAATTCCGGGCGCGCCGCACGGCATGTGCTCGACCCTGAAAGACACTGTGAATGCTGAGCTGCTCGCCTTTATCAAAGCGTAGCGATCCAGCAGGTAGCGTCTATAACGTCGTCGGCTCCGCCAAGGCGATGGCGGAGCTGTAGGGCCTCGCCGCCTACACGCGGCGCATCCATTCGGAATTCAAACGCCCGTTGCCAGCCGTCCGCGGTCCGCTATCAGCTCGTAAGCTGTCCGGAGGGCAGCGCGGTTTTGTCGTTGGCCAAGGCAGTGAAAAAAAGACCCCCTGAAAGTAAGTACCGCGATTTGTTGACAATAAATATAGACAAACTGTCAGTGTTTGTGTCCTATACGATGTTGATGAAAACAAATTGGTTACACTCTTCTCTTCCAGGTTATTCGGGATAACAAGGGATAACTTGGTTTTCGCAAAGGCATGAAAGCGATCGTAGCAAGCGCGCTGGCCGTTCTGGAAAATCCGCGCGCCTCATGCTGCGTCCGGTCTGGCCGATAGTCATTAATAGAGGTGTAGCCCTGGGGGCGCGCTTTGCCGAGGACGGATAGACATCTCTAAGGCGGCGGGTTAGGCATAGGTGCGTCTGGCTCGAAGCCTTGAGAAGGGGCAGGGAGGTCGGTCGCATGGAAGCACTCCAGAGCATCCCAGCGGAGACGGGCGAAAACGCCGGCACTCCATCCCCACCCGCCAGCATCCTGGTCATCGACGATGATGCGGCCGTGTGCCAAGCGCTGAGCACTATGCTGCAGGCAGATGGGCATGCAGTGGTCAGCGCCACGAGCGGCAAAGAGGCCGTCGAGCTCTCGCGCCGCAAGCATTTCGATCTGGCCATCACCGACCTCGTGATGCCGGAGATGGACGGGACCCAGACCCTGGCCGCGCTGAAGGGGGTCGATCCCGCCATGGAAGTCATGGTCCTGACCGGCCATGGCGAAATGGATTCCGCCGTCGAGGCACTCCAGCAAGGGGCGTGCAATTACTTACAAAAGCCCCTCAGCCCGGCGCAGCTTCGCAGCGCGGTGGCGGCCGCGCTCGAAAAGCAGCAACGGAGTCAACCCCACCCGTTTTCCCCGGCCCCCGTGGGCTTGGCGCGGGAGCACGATCTACTCTGCGCCCTCATGGACAGCACTCCGGATTACGTCTATTTCAAGGATTGCCAAAGCCGCTTCCTGCGCACCAACCGGGCGCACGCTAAAGCCCTGGGGTTAAGCGATGCTGGCCAGGCAGTCGGCAAGACGGACTTCGATTTCTTCCCCGAGGAAGACGCGAAAAGCTACTTCCGCGATGAAAGGCAGGTCATCGAAACCGGCCAGCCCCTCATAGGCCGAGTGGAAAAGGTCCGCCTTTCTGACGGGCAGGCCCGCTGGTGTTCCACCACCAAGGCGCCCATCCGGGATGCCCAAGGGCGCATTACGGGCCTGGTGGGGATCACTCGAGACGTTACCGAGCGCCAGCGCGCGGAAATCGAATTGGCCGAACGGCATCGCTTGACGAGCCTCATGGTGGAGGTGGGGGCAGCGCTTACAGGGGCCGCCAGCCTGCGCCAAGGATTGCAGCAATGTACGGAGATCCTGGTTCGCAGAATCGACGCCGCCTTCGCCCGAGTCTGGACCGTGAACGAGGCGGAAAGGGTCCTCGAGCTACAAGCCAGTGCCGGGATGTACACCCACATTAACGGAGGCCATGCCCGAGTGCCCATGGGGCAATTCAGAATCGGGCGCATCGCCGAAAGCGGTGAGCCGCACGTGACCAATACGGTGCTGGAAGATTCCTGGGTGGGAGACCCGGAATGGGCGCGCCGGGAAGGCATGGTGGCGTTTGCGGGCTATCCCCTGAAGGTAGGGGAGCGCGTGCTGGGGGTGGTGGCGGGATTTGCGCGCCAGCCCCTGACGGCCGCCGCCCTCGAGGCCTTCGCGTCTGTGGCCCACAACCTGGCGCAGTTCATCGAGCGCATGGGGGCAGAGGAGGCACTGCAGGAGAGTGAGCAGCGCTATCGCGTCCTCTTCAGTCAAATGCTTATGGGCTTTGCGCTTCTGGAAGTCATCTCTGATGAAAATGGTATCCCCATTGACCATCGCTATTTGGAATTAAACACTGCTTTTGAAGCGCATACTGGCTTGCGTCGAGACAAAGTTCTCGGGAAGACGATCCGGGAGGTCCTGCCAGACATAGAACCCTTCTGGATTGAAACCTACGGAAAAGTAGGGACCACTGGAGAATCTGTTCACTTCGAGGGCTATGCTCAGCCGCTCCAGAAGTGGTTCGAGGTCACGGCTTTCCGCCTGCTCCCGGGTCAGGTGGCCGTGACTTTTGCCGACATCACCCAGCGAAAGCGGGCAGAGGAGGAACTTCGCCTGACCCACTTCTCCGTGGAACACGCCTCGGATTCTATCTTTTGGATCAACCCCCAAGGCCGGATCGTTTACGTCAACGAGGCGGCCTGCCGAAGTCTAGGGCGTTCCCGCGAGGAACTCCTTTCCTTGTCGATCCCTGATATCGACCCGAATTTCCCTCCCGAGGCCTGGGGGTCGATATGGTCGAAACTCAAGGCTCTCGGCTCGTTAACCTTAGAAACCCATCACCAAACCAAAGAGGGAGGGGTCTTCCCGGTAGAGATCACTTCCAACTACCTGCAGTTCGGAGGGAAGGAATATAGCTTCGCCTTCGCGCGCGATATCACGGAACGCGAAAGGGCGGAAGCAGACCTCCTCCGGTACGCCGAAGACCTGGAGCTTGCGAAGGCTGCCCAGGAGGAGCACTCCGCGAAATTGGCGCGCCTGGTGGAGGAATTGGCCCACGAGCGCGACCTCCTGGACACCCTCATGGATAATGTCCCCGACGCCATCTACTTCAAGGATCCCCAGTGCCGTTTTACTCGCATCAATGCCTCCCAGGCCCGGGTCCTGGGAGTTGCGGATTCGCGCCATGCTCTGGGCAAGACGGACTGCGATTTCTTCCCCCAGGAAGACGCGCAGGCCTACTATGCCGTGGAGCGAAAGATCGTGGAGAGCGGGGAGCCAAGCATTGGTAACCTCGAACGGGTTACCGACGCGAGCGGGAAACTCCATTGGGTGTCCAATACGGAAGTTCCGGTCAAGGACGCGCAGGGCCGGGTGACGGGGATTGTGGGGATCGCCCGAGATGTGACCGAATGGAAATCGACTCTGGAGGCTTTCCGCGAGAGTGAAGGGCGCTACCGCGAACTGTTCGAGAATGCCAGCGACCTCATCTACACAACCGACCTTGAAGCCCGTATAACGTCCCTGAATCACATCGGCCAACAGCTCCTGGGGTATGAGCTGGAGGAGGCCAGGCAAATGGATATTTGGCAGCTGGTTGACCCCAAGGATTGGGATCAGTTCAAACAGGGGCGCCAGAGGCTGCTCGCAGGCGAATCCGGCGTCCACCAGGAAGTGGAGCTCAAGGCCAAGGATGGCCGCCGGGTGAGGCTGGAAGTGAAACCACGCCTGATCTACAAAGACGGGAAACCGGTCGGCGTGCAGGGGATTGGGCGCGACATCACGGGGCGAGATGTGGTGGAAGTGGAGTTGCGGCACGCTCAGAAACTGGAATCGGTGGGCCGTCTGGCATCGGGAATCGCCCACGAAATCAATACGCCCATCCAGTTCGTGGGCGACAACACGCGTTTCCTGCAGGATTCTTTCGGAAGTTTGCAGGCTCTACTCAACAAGTATCGAGAGTTCCTCTCGACCGCCGCCTCCGGCACGCTCCCCTCAGGTTTCCTGGACGGAGTGCGTCGAGCCGAAGAGGAGTCGGACTCCGCCTACTTGCTGGAAGAAATACCCAAAGCGCTCACGCAGACGCTGGAAGGTGTTACCCGGGTGGCGACCATTGTGAGGGCCATGAAGGAATTCGCTCACCCCGAAAGCAAGGAAATGGCCGCCGCCGACCTCAACAAAGCGCTCCTGAGCACGCTGACCGTGGCCCGCAACGAGCTGAAGTATGTTTCCGATGTCGAGACCGACCTTGGCGACTTGCCGCTAGTGGTCTGCAATGTCGGCGATCTAAACCAAGTGTTCCTGAACCTTCTGGTCAACGCCGCCCACGCCATCGGCGACGTCGTGAAGGGCACCGGGGCGAAGGGTAAGATCCGGGTGCGCACGGTGGCGGAAGGCAAGGCAGTTCTGATCACCATATCGGATACCGGCGGAGGTATTCCGGAGGCTATCCGGACCAGGATTTACGACCCTTTTTTCACCACCAAGGAAGTTGGACGCGGAACCGGACAGGGCTTGGCGATTGCGCGGTCGGTGGTCGTTGAGCGCCACAAAGGGAGCCTGACCTTTGAGAGCGAAGTGGGAAAGGGGACGACCTTCTTCGTCCGTCTTCCCCTCAACCCCGGCGAGTAATCCAAGGAGGCCAAGACGCCATGAGACGAGTGCTATTTGTAGACGACGAACCGAGAATTCTGGAGGGGCTGCGGCGCATGCTGCACCCCCAACGCTATGACTGGGAGATGGCCTTCGCGCCCGGCGGCGAGGCGGCCCTGGCCCTGATGGAGGCTTCGCTCTTCGATGTCGTCGTCTCCGACATGCGGATGCCGGGGATGGACGGAGCCGCTTTGCTCAGCCGGGTACGCGACCAGTATCCTCAGGTGGTGCGCATCGTGCTCTCGGGGCACACGGAGCTTGCCAGCGCCATGCGCGCGGTTCCCGTCGCGCATCAGTTTCTGGCCAAGCCCTGCGACGCCGACAAGCTGCGGGTTGCCATCGAGCGCGCCTGCCATCTCAAGGCGTTGCTCAACGATGACTCCATTCGCCGCACGGTGGGCGCCCTGGGGGACCTCCCATCGCTTCCCCGCACCTACCAAGCCTTGACATCCGCGCTAGCGGACCCGGAGACGCCGGTGCGGAAGATCGCGGCGATCGTCGAGCAGGACGTGGGGATCTCCGCCAAAGTTCTCCAATTGTGTAATTCCGCCTTCTTTGGCGTCTCGCACTCCATCACCAACATCCAACGCGCCGTCACCCTCCTCGGCATCAACACCCTGAAGAGCCTGGTGCTCTCCGTGGATATTTTCCAGGTTTTCAAACCCTCCACGCCGCTGCCGGGTTTCTCCTGGGAGAGACTACAGCATCATGGGCGCCTCACTGCGAGTATAGCCGCCCGTCTGCCGGTGCCCAAGCTCGCCGCTGATGATGCCCTGGCGGGAGCCATGCTCCATGACGCGGGAAAACTGATCCTGGCCTGGAAGCTCCCGGAGCGCTTTAAGAAGTCACTGGCGGAAGCCACTGCGCAGCGCCATCCCCTCCACCAGGTGGAAGAGCGCGATTATGGGTTCAGCCACGCGGAAATTGGAGCCTACCTGCTGGGGTTGTGGGGATTGCCTTATACGGTTGTGGAGGCGGTGGCTCTTCACCACGCTCCCAATCGAGTCCCGCATCAGGGCTGCTTCGACGCCGTATCAGCGGTCTACGTCGCCAATCTCCTGGCGTGTGAGCTCGAGGCGGATTCGCCCCAAGCTCTCCCGGAAGACAGTGCTGAGACCCACGAGCAAGAACTGGTCGCGCTGGGTATCCAGCAAAACATGCCTGATTGGCGTGCCCTGGCGGCGGAAGTGCCGGCGCAATTGGTGGAGGCATAGTATGGCGGAAGGGGAACGGGCTCGGATTTTACTCGTCGACGACGAAGTCCAGGTGCTCGAAGGGCTGCAACGGCACTTGCGCAAGAACTATGACGTGACCGTCAGCACCGAGCCCAAGGAAGCTTTGCAACTGGTCGTGGCCGGGGGAGCGTTTGCCGTGGTCGTTTCTGACCTGCGAATGCCCGGCATGGACGGCGTGTCCCTGCTCTGTGGCATTCGCCAAGCCTCGCCGGACACGGTGCGGGTCCTGCTGACCGGCAACGCGGACGTGGATGCGGCAATCGCGGCAGTCAATGAAGGGAACATCTTCCGTTTCCTCAATAAGCCTTGCCCCACCGGTATGCTCCTCCGGGCGCTGGAAGCTTCCGTCGCACAGTACCAACTGATCACGGCGGAGCGCGTGCTGTTGGAGCAGACACTGCGCGGCAGCCTGAAAACCCTTATCGACGTCCTGGCCCTCGTCAACCCGGTCACTTTCGGGCGCGCCCTCCGGGCCCGTAAGATGGTTGGTGAACTGGCTTCTGGCGGCAAGGTCGTGGACCCCTGGCAGGTTGAGATTGCGGCCATGTTGACACAGATCGGTTGGGTAACCCTTCCTGCGGAGACTTCTCGCAAGCACTACCAAGGCGAAACACTCTCTGAGTCGGAGCAAGCCCTGGTGCGTAACCTGCCCACCATGATCGAGCAGCTCCTGGCCAATATACCTCGACTGGAGCCTGTCCGAGAGATACTGCGGTACCAGGATAAGCACTTTGACGGGCAGGGAGCGCCTCCGGGTCCCGTCCGTGGTGACGCCATACCCTGGGGGGCGCGCGCCTTGAAAGCCGTCTTGGATTTCGACGCCCTGGAGTCCCGGGGCTTCTCCGTGGAACTGGCGCTGGATACCCTGCGGGCTCGTGCCGGGTGGTATGACCCTGCCATCCTGGAGGCCTTAGCAAAACTTCGAGCCGAAAAAAGCCATGAGGCGGAGGTATTACGGGTTCCTTTCCACGCGGTCCAGCCGGGAATGATCTTCGCGGAGGACGTGAAGACCCCTACCGGCCTGCTCCTGATCGCACGTGGTCAGGAGGTCACTCCGAGCTTCGTGGAACACTTCAAGAAGCTGGCGTTGAATGCGAAGATTAGTAGTTATGTGCAGGTCATCGTTCCCCGCACACCGCCCCTTCGAGTGAGTTGATTGGGTTTTACAACCCTCGGTCGCAGGGGCGACAGGGGGTGGATCGCCGCCGGCGTTTTCACCAGCCGGCGCGGGAAGGGCCCGACGTTTTGCTGGTCCGGGTAACGGGTCACCCAAGAACAAATTGAGAGGCCGGTAGCGTTGCGGTGCCTCGGGCCGCAACCCCATCACGCCGTTACGCACCCCGAGACCTATGGCTAGCACAGCGCCGACCTCTGCCCGCAGCAATCTCCCGCGCATTCACCAACCACGCTGAACCGCAACTTGACATGGGGCGCGCTTGTGCGACCATTTCTCATAATGTAAGATGACCGTTCAAGGCTCTGAACAGGCATGATCTGGGCAGTGTGCGGAAGAACCGTGGCAGGCAGCTATGCCGGAAACGTCATGTCTGAGTTCGGCAGGCACCGGATCTTCCGCAAGCGCTCAGAGGTGTGAAACTTCACTTGGAGGTGTGGTCTTGGCAGAAACCCCCCAGTACGAGGTGGTCGTGATTGGCAGTGGTCCGGGTGGCTATGTCGCGGCGATTCGCTCTAGCCAGTTGGGCATGAAGACAGCGATCGTTGAGAAGGATGACAAGTTTGGCGGCACCTGCCTGCACGTCGGTTGCATCCCTACCAAGAGTCTGCTGTTCAACGCGGAAGTCTACGATTACTTCCGGAATGCCAAGGATTTCGGATTGACCTGCCAGGAGTTCTCCTTCAACTGGCAGGCCATCCTGGCGCGCAAGGCGAAGGTAGTCACCAAGCTCTCCAAGGGCGTGGAGTTCCTCCTCAAGAAGAACCACGTCGACACGGTGCGAGGGTTTGCCAAGCTGGCCGGCCCCGGGAAGATCAGCGTGACAGATTCCAAGGGCGTCGCGCAGGAAATTGCCGCAAAGAACCTGGTCCTGGCCACCGGCTCGGAGGCCCGCCTGCTGCCGGGTTTGGAGCCGGACGCGAAGACTCTGCTCACCAACAAGGAAATCCTGAGCCTGCCGGAAGTGCCCAAATCGCTGGTCATTATCGGCGCCGGCGCGGTAGGCGTGGAGTTCGCTTCAATCTTCCACCGTTTCGGAAGCAAGGTGACGGTGCTCGAAATGCTGCCGCGGGCGGTGCCACTGGAAGACGAGGAGGTTTCCGCGGAGCTCGAAAAATGCTTCCGGCGCCAGGGCATCGTCATCCTGACCCAGGCGAAGGTTGCTGGGGTTACTAAAACTGCGAACGGTATTACGCTGGAATATACGGTTGGCGTCGGCAAACCGCAGACTTTGGAGGCCGACAGTTGTCTGGTGGCCGTGGGGAGAGCTCCTAACACGGCTAACCTCGGCCTGGAAAGAACGCGCGTGAGACTGGAACGGGGTTTCGTGAAAGTGAACAGTTTCATGCAGACGGACGAGCCGGGCGTTTACGCCATCGGCGACATCGTGGCGGACAGCCCGCTTCTGGCGCACGTGGCTTCCAGGGAGGGCATCGTGGCGGTGACCCATGCGGCCGGCAAACCCGCTGAGCCCCTCAACTATCGGCAGGTCCCCAACTGCACCTATTGCGAACCGGAAATCGGCAGCGTGGGCCTTTCCGAGCGCCAGGCACGGGAAGCCGGCCACCCGCTGAAGATAGGCAGATTCCCCTACTCTGCCGTCAGCAAAGCGGTGATCCTGGGGGCTCGTGAGGGTTTCGTCAAGATAGTGAGCGACGAGCGCTACGGGGAGATTCTGGGCGTGCACATCATCGGGCCCCGCGCCACGGAGACCATCGCCGAGGCCGTCATGGCCATGCGCCTGGAAGGCACCGCCGATGACCTTGCTAACGTCGTCCACGCGCACCCCACGCTTGCCGAGGGGCTGGGCGAGGCTGCGCATGCGGTGGTGGATTGGCCGATTCATATTTAGGGACTGGAGGCTGGGAATTCGGGATTCGGGAATTTTGAATTCGGGATTATGAGCTAGGAATGGCGGACGGTGTCCATCAATCAGAATTCGTAATTTCGAATTTCCGCAGCCTCCCAGTCCCCAGCACCTGCCTTTCATGCTTTGCCACGTCGAACAACTCGGACGGGTGGACTACGCAGCGGCAGTCGGCCTTCAAAAGGAAAGGGTCGCACAGCGCAAAGCCGGCGTGATTCCCGACACGCTCCTGCTGCTCGAGCACCCGCATGTCTATACCCTGGGGCGCAATGGCAGGTGTGAGAACCTGCTGGTGTCCGAGGAGGAGCTCGCCGCCCGCGGGGCGCGGGTCTTCCAGACCGATCGGGGCGGCGACGTGACCTACCACGGCCCGGGCCAGCTCGTCGGTTATCCGATTCTGGATCTTGCCCAGCACCGGCGCGACATTTCCTGGTTCATGCGCTCGCTGGAAGAAGTCTTCATTCATACGGGGCGTGACTTTGGGGTCGAAGCCGTCCGCCTGCCTGGCGCGCCGGGCGTATGGGTGGGAAACGACAAGCTGGTGGCGATGGGTGTGCATCTGTCACGCTGGGTCACTTCGCACGGATTCGCACTGAACGTCAACACGGATTTGCGCTATTTCGAGTGGATTGTTCCCTGCGGCCTGCGCGAGAAGGGCGTGACCTCTCTCGCCAAGCTCCTGGGGAGGCCGGTAGAGATGGAAGCCGTCACGGAGCGGGTGGTCGAGCACTTTGCGACGGTGTTTGGGCTGGATGTGAGAACCGTTGAAGAGATGAAAAGTTGATTTCGTGGTTTAGCGCCGAGCTTCTGCGCGGCACGTGCTGATCCTTCGCCCGGCTCAGGACAGGTTCTAAAGGACGGCGCTACTTGAACTCTTCGACTTTCGACCGTTGACGCTCATGAAGACACTCACGCGTGCGCAACTCCACGAAATCTACTACTACCTTCACCTGAACCGCCGCGTTGATGAACAATTGACGCTGCTCTATCGCCAGGGGAAGGTGGTCGGCGGAGTGTATTCGGGCCTGGGACAGGAAGCAGTGTCCGTGGGTAGCGCCTACGCGCTCGAACCGCAGGACGTTCTCGGTCCCGTAATCCGCAACGTGGGCGCCATGTTGATTCGCGGCTATCGGCCGCGCGATCTGTTCCTGCAATACATGGCGCGCCAGGATGGCCCGACGAACGGGCGCGACGCGAATACCCATTTCGGCGATGTGGCGCGCGGTGTGATCGCTCCCATCAGCATGCTGGGCGAGACCGTGCCGCTTATGGCGGGCATTGCCCTGGCGGCGAAGCTGCACAGGGAAAACCGTGTGGCGCTTGCCTACGTGGGCGACGGCGCGTCCAGCACCGGGCCCTTTCACGAAGGCATGAACTTCGCCGCCGTCCAGAAGTTACCCCTGCTCATCATCGCGGAGAACAACGGCTGGGCCTATTCCACGCCGACCTCGAAACAAATGGCGGTGCTCAACATGGCCGACCGCGCCCCGGGCTATGGCATTCTTTCCGCGATGGTGGACGGCAATGACGTGCTGGCAGTCTATGCCGCAACCCGCAAGGCAGCGGAGCACGCACGCCGGGGTGGAGGTCCCGTGCTCATCGAGTGCAAGACCATGCGCATGAAAGGCCACGCGGAGCACGACGATGCGCGCTACGTTCCCAAGCAGGAATTCGAGAAGTGGCAGAAGAAAGACCCGCTCCGGTGCTTCGAAAAGTATCTCGTGGCCAAGCGGCAGATGACGGCGCAGGAGAAAGCATCCATCGAGGCGCGCATCGACCAGAAAATCCGTGAGGATGTGGCTTTCGCGGAGGCCAGCCCGTTGCCTCCGCCCGAAGGCGCCGCGCGGCCAGTTTGGGCCTAGTGGAAAGCAGGCGCCAGGCAGTAAGCAAGTGTTCGCTGCCTACCGCTTAGTGCGCACTGCCTGCTCCTTGAGAACCGATGAAGAGCACAACGCCCGCGAGAAGCATGAAACGAAGTACTAAGCCCGATGCCGAGACGCTCGAGCGCATGCTTTACTACCTGAAGCTCACGCGCGAGTCAGAGCTGCGCCTTGAGCAGCTGCTTTACCGCCAGGGCAAGATTGTGGGTGGGGTTTACGTGGGGCGCGGGCAGGAAGCCATCGGGGTGGGCGCGGCGCTGGCGATGCGTCCCGGTGATGTAACTCTGCCCTGTCATCGCGATTTTTCGGTTTTTATGATTCGCGGTTTTTCGCTGGCAGATATTTTCGCCAACTGGCTGGCGCGGGGCGACGCGCCCGCGCGGGGCCGCGATAACACGCTGCACATGGGAGATTTGAATCTCGGGGTCATTCCCATCATCTCACCCTTGGGCGCCACGCTGCCGGTGGCTTGCGGCGTAGGCTTGGTTTTGCAGCAGCGCGGCAACGGCAACGTGGTGCTCACACACTTCGGTGAGGGGACGACCAGCCTGGGCGACGTTCACGAAGCCATGAACCTTGCCGCCGTCCTGAAGCTGCCGGTGATTTTCATTTGCAACAACAATCAATTCGCCTATTCGACGCCGGCCGCAAAACAATTCGCGGTGAAATCACTCGCCCTGCGCGGACCCGCTTACGGAATGCCGGGGGAGCGCGTGGATGGCTGCGATGTGCTTGCCCTGTACGACGCTGTGGGCCGGGCGGTAGAGCGTGCGCGCGCCGGCAAAGGTCCGAGTTTCCTCGAGTGCCTCACCTTGCGCATGGCGGGCCATTCCGCGCACGACGCGGCGGAATATGTCCCGGAAAAACTGAAACTGGCTTGGGCAAAGAAAGATCCCATCCATCGCCTGGAGCGATTCCTGCTCGCCCGAAAGGTCATGACCAAGCGACAGATCGAGGAACTCCACAAGCGTGTGCATCAGGAAATCGACGCTGCCGTCGCGCAAGCCGAGTCCCGTCCGCTGCCGCGTGGTGAAGAAGCGGTAGAAGGGGTTTATTGCGAGGCGGATTGTTGGTGGCGGAGGCCGCCGTCCGCAGTTCATGGTCCGTCGTCGGTGGCGACCGGCACTGGACAACGGACCACGCACGACTGACCGCGCGGATTTTAGATTCGAGTACCGGAGCAGCTTAATGGCCTTGCTCACTTATGTGGAAGCCATACGCCAGGGTATTTGGGAGGAGATGGAGCGCGATCCCTCGGTCTTTCTGCTGGGCGAGGACATCGGCGCTTACGGCGGCGCGTTCAAAGTGACGGCCGGCATGCTGGAGAAGTTTGGTGAGGATCGCGTGATCGACACGCCCATCTCGGAATCAGCCATCGTGGGTGCGGCGATCGGCGCGGCGCTCATGGGCATGCGGCCGGTGGTCGAGATGCAGTTTATGGATTTCATCGCCTGCGGCTTTGACCAGATCGTCAACATGGCGGCCAAGCTTCATTACCGTTGGGGGCCGGCGGTGCCCATCGTGATTCGCGGACCCTGCGGCGCAGGCGTACACGGCGGGCCCTATCACTCGCAGTCGAACGAAATGTGGTTTGTGCATACGCCGGGCTTGAAGGTCGTCGCGCCGGCGACGGCATACGACGCCAAGGGACTGATCAAAGCCGCCATCCGCGACGACAACCCCGTGATCTTCTTCGAGCACAAGTTTCTCTACCGGCGCGTCAAGGAGGAGATCCCGGAGCAGGATTACGTGGTGCCGATCGGCAAAGCGGCGGTGCGCCGCGAGGGCACGGACATCGCGGTGATCACTTACGGCGCCATGGTTTGGACGGCGCTGGACGCCGCGCGCGAGCTGGAGAAAGAAGGACTCTCACTCGAGGTCGTTGACCTGCGCAGCCTGCTGCCCTACGATGAGGAAACGGTGCTGGCCAGCGTGCGCAAATGCAGTAAAGTAATCCTGCTGCACGAAGACACGCGCACCGGCGGCATGGCGGGTGAGCTGGCGGCGTTGATTGCGGAGAAGGCTTTCGAGGACCTGGACGGCCCCATCCTGCGCGTCACCGCGCCTGACACGCCGGTGCCGTTCTCGCCGCCACTGGAAGAGCATTTTCTGCCCAACGCGCAGAAGGTGGTGGAGGCAGCGAGGAAGCTGGCGAGTTATTGAGTGATTTGATGATTGAGCGATTTGGCGATTGAAGAACTGCAAAGCGCCCTGTATCGCTCGTCCAATGACTTAAGCACCTGATGACTCAATCACTAAAAGAGGTTAACGATGCCCACCAACGTCATCATGCCCCAGATGGGGGAGAGCATAGCGGAAGGAACAGTCACGAAATGGATGAAGAAAGTCGGTGAGCGCGTGGAGCGCGACGAACCATTGTTCGAGATTTCCACGGACAAAGTCGATGCGGAGATCCCCTCCCCCGCGGCAGGCGTGCTGACGCAGATCCTCGTTAAGGAGAACGAGACGGTGGCCGTGAATGCGGTCGTAGCCGTCATCGACGGCGAAGGCGCAGCGGTCGTGGCTCCCGCCCCGGCGGAAGCCCCTGTGCCCAAACCGGAGGCTGCTGCTTCTGCTGCCCTGCCCGCCGCGGGCCCCGCCAGTGCCGCGCCTGCTACTGTCCCGACGTCCCCCCAACACGGAGAGAGGGGGGAGACCCGCACCTCGCCCCTGGTGCGGCGCATTGCGCGGGAGCACAACGTGGATTTGAGCCGGGTGAAGGGCACTGGACTGGGTGGCCGGGTAAGCAAGAAAGACATTCTGGATTTCCTCGAGCAGCGCGGGGCGGTGGCGCCGCCGGCCCCGGCCTCCGCGCCGGCAACGGAGCCCGAGGCGCCGCCGATGACCCCACCGGTGGTGGCCTTCACGGGTCCGACCCAGGTTGTCCCCATGACGCCCATGCGCCGGCAGATCGCCGAGCACATGGTCGCGAGCAAACGCACCTCGGCGCACGTTTACACCGTTGTGGAAGTCGAGATGACGCGCGTGGTGGCGGCACGCGAACGCTCGAAGGATGAGTTCGAACAGCGCCATGGCATCAAGCTGACTTTCACGCCATTCTTCGTCCGGGCCTGCATCGAAGCGATCAAGGAATTCCCGATCATCAACTCTTCTGTCGAGGGAACCAATATCGTCTATAAGCGCGACGTGAACATCGGCATCGCCGTGGCGCTGGAAAGCGGATTGATCGTGCCGGTCATCAAGCGCGCCGATGAGAAGAATTTCCTGGGCACAGCGCGCACGTTGCAGGATTTGGCCGACCGCGCACGCTCGAAGCGCCTGAGCGTGGAAGAGGTTCAGGGCGGGACCTTCACCATCACCAACCCGGGCAGCTTCGGCGGGCTGTTTGGCCTGCCGATCATCCCTCAACCCCAGGTGGCCATCCTGGGCGTAGGCGCTATTGAAAAACGCCCGGTGGTCCGCGACGACGCTATCGCTATCCGGCACATGGTCTACCTTTCGCTATCGTACGACCACCGTATAATTGATGGAGCCGTAGCGGAGCAATTCATGGGGAAGGTCAAGAGAATTCTGGAAAACTGGAGTGAGGCGGTGTTGTAGAGCAGTTGCGAGTTGGAGATTAAAGACTGGAAATGGTAGAGGGCCAATTCCTGAATTCCCTTACCACCCCAAGGTATCCTACCCTCACGGCCCCAGAGCGGGCATGCGGTCTACAAGGGTCTCCAGGCTTTCGATGCAGGCGTTGGGGTCCAGGTTCTGCCTCTGGAGACTGGGCAAGAACTGGCTCAGGTTTAAGGCGAAGAAGCGTTTCCCCTGGTCTCTCTGGCCAACCGCCGCGTAGTCGATGGCCAGGGTCTGAAGAAGACGCAGGCTGCGATTCTTCTCCAGCCGCCACTTGGCCGAGTTTTGGCGCAGGACTTCCTCGAGATAATCTCCGAATCGGGCCGTCTGGTCCGTATAGCGGCCATCTGCGAGAGTGTAAACCGAAACCACGTCGGCGGCATCGGCGTGAGTTCCGCAAGTCGTCACGTATGGCCGGTGCGCAATGCACTCCCAGGCCGCATCCTTATCGACCTTGCGAACCTCCAGGCCCTCGAAAGGCAGTCCGTCGAGCCCGTCGATGCGGCCGATGGTGATGACAGCATCCGGGCCGAGCGAAACCAACGTGGCCACGGTGCAGCAGTGGTCTCCGCCCGAGTACTGGCCGATGATGATGTCCGGATTTCCGTCGCCCGTAAGGTCGCGCGCATAGTCCGGGCGTGCCCGGCTGCCGCCGACGGAGAGTCCGCGTCGGCCCCCAAAATCATAGAGAGCCGTCCAGGGCTCCTTCGAGCCTTCCAGCGTTTCCAGCGAGAAAACGGGATGATCCTGGCGGTCGTAAACTACCAGCCGTCCGGAGGCGAAGATTAGCGGCGCGGGCGTGGCACGATACTGGCCGGCGTAATACCCCCTCCCCAAGCGGAAGGTCTTGAGCCTTTCATAGCCGGCGATGTCCGGAGCCTGTCCGCGGATGCCCGTCGTGGTCAGGATGAAGTCCTCCGCGGAACTCGCGACGTCTTTTAGGCTGGCCGGTTTCCACTTGCGCTGGATGGCAATGACGGCGAAGAACACAATGGCAGCAAGTGCGATGGAAACGATGCTCTCACCCTTTTGCATATCGTTCTGATGAGCTCCCCTCCCGAGCGGGGCCACAGTCCGGGACGCCTGTTTCTGCTATTTAACCACGTTCTCCCCTGCATTGCCACGACGCCACGCCGGGGGATCCGGGCTGTGTCCTGAGAAGGAAACAAGTGCGCGGGGCGCACGAGGATCACCGTGCTACATTAACCTGCCTTGCCCTGTTTCGCGGTCAAGTCCGGCGAAAAGAGTCAAGCGACCAGCGATCCTCGCTTTCCAGATGCCGGAGGATGTAAGTGTTGCCGTCATCCGCGCGGACCTTGAAACAACGGTACCCCACGCCGTACCACTGATCGAGGATTTCCTTGACTTCGGAAGTCCGCGCTCCGGTCTTCTGCGGGAAGGCGAACCGAAGCGGCCGCTCGTCGGCTCGATAACCGGCATAGCATTCGACCTTGAGTTCCAGATCCATGGCAAGGCGAGCGTCACTTTTCGCTCGGCTCGTGCATCGCTCAGTATATCTGCTGGGCAGGATTCCCGGAAATGCCTGGCGAGAATCGCTCACGACACTGAAACATGCAGAGATTCTTCGCTTCGCTCAGAATGACAGCGAAGGATTTGGAACGATCGCGAACGGGCTCAGGGTGACAGCGAAGGGCTCAGAATTAAAGCGAGAAGCGTCTTTCCACTATTACTGACCTACACGCCGACCGGCACTGCGGCTTCACGCAGGAACTTCGCGGACTCCTCCGGTGGCGTGGGATTGATATAGAAGCCCGTGCCCCACTCGAACCCGGCCACCTTGGTGAGCTTGGGCATGATCTCCATGTGCCAGTGGTAGTAGTCCTCGGCGGATTCCCCGATGGGAGAGGTATGGATGATGTAATTATACGCCGGAAAATCCAGCACACGGTCCAACCGCGCCAGCATGTCTTTCAGGAGGGGAGCGAGTTGCTCGAACTCGCGTTTCTGCGATTCCTCGAACGAGCACTGGTGCGTCTTGGGAATGATCCACATCTCGAAGGGGAAGCGAGGGGCGAAGGGGGCCAGAGCCAGAAAGCCGTCGTTCTCAGAGATCACCCGGATTTTGCTTTCGGTTTCCTGCCGGAGGATGTCGCAAAAGATGCAGCGCTCCTTGAAATTGTAATGCTCGCGCGCGCCCGCCACTTCTTCCGTGACGCGCTTGGGGACCACGGGCAGCGCGATCAGTTGGGAGTGGGTATGTTCCAGTGATGCCCCTGCGGCGTCGCCGTGGTTCTTGAAGATAAGGATGTAACGGAAGCGGTGATCCTTCTTCAGGTCGATAATCCGGTCGCGATAAGCCCAAAGCACGTCCTCTACCTGACGAGTGGGCATGGTAGCAAGGGTCAAGTTGTGCAGGGGGGTCTCAATGATAACTTCATGCGCGCCGATTCCATTCATCTTGTCGTAAAGGCCTTCGCCTTGGCGGTTCAGCGAGCCTTCAATCCCCAAAGCGGGGAACTTGTTTGCCACCACGCGCAGCGACCAGCCGGGAGTATTGGGGCTGCTACCGTCACTGCGGTAGGCGAGGATTTCAGGCGGGGTCTTGGACTCGTTCTTGTAGCAGAACGGGCAGAAGCCCGATCCGCGAATCTCCACTTTATCACGGACGAAATCGCTCGGCCGCTTGGCGCGGTCCGTTGCAATAATGACCCATCGACCGGTGATGGGATCTCTTCTTAGTTCGGGCAAGTTTATGGCTCCTTGAATCTAGCGTTCGCGCCAAGTCTTGGCGTTTTCTCGCTTCACCGCATCGGCTCCTCCCGGCGAAGCCTAGAAGCAGGCCTTGAAAGCGTCCTTGATGAGTCGGACTTCGAGGCCTGCCTCAGAATCCCAGGCGACGCTGGCAATATCAAACCGGTAGCTGGGCGGCCTACGCCCCAGCCGCCGCAGGTATTCCTGGGCGGCCCGAGCAATGCGTTTTTGCTGGGCCTTGGAAACCGCAGCCTCCGGCGGACCGGCCTCGTCAGAAGTCCGGGTTTTGATTTCCACAAACGACAGAACCGGGCCGTCCCAACCGATCAGGTCAATTTCGCCGGAGCCGGAGCGGGCTCGGCGGTTCCGAGCTACGACAATGTAGCCCGCCTGGCGCAGATACCAATAGGCCAGGGTCTCGCCCCGCGTGCCCGTCTTTAAGTGCTCCGTCTTGCTCGGCGGCCCCGGCGGTCTCAGCGCGGCGTGTCGGGCGCGCCGGCGTTCCTTCCAGATCAACGCACGATACATAAGCCGCGCCAGAGTGCTCAAGAGTTCTGCGCCTTCCGGGGTCTAGCGTTCCGCTTCGGCGAGGCAGCGATCCAGGAGGTCGACGGCGAAATCCGCCTGCTCGCGATCGATCAGGAGCGGCGGCATCAGCCGGACGGTACTCTCGCCGCAGCCAAGGAGCAGCAACCCCTGTTCGAACGCACTCAAAATCACCTTCTTGCGCACTTCGGGATTTGGTTCACGGGTCTCCTGGTTCTTGACCAGTTCGATTCCAATCATCAGCCCGCGACCGCGCACTTGGCCGACCAGGCGATGCTTGTGCGGCCAGTCGGCGATTCTTCCCAGGATATATTCGCCCACCCGCGCCGCGTTCGCGATGTATTTCTCTTCCAACAGGCGAATTGTCTCCAGCGCCGCCGCGCAGGCCACCGGGTTGCCACCGAACGTCGAGGCGTGCGCGCCGGGACCCCAATTCATCACGTCCGCGCGGGCCACCGTCACGCCCAGCGGCAAACCGGAGGCAATCCCTTTGGCAGTCACCAGGATGTCAGGCACAACTCCGAAGTGCTCGCAGGCCCACATTTTGCCGGTCCGACCCATGCCGCATTGGACTTCGTCGAAAATCAGCAGCATCCCATACTTATCGGCGAGCCGCCGCAGGTTGTCGAGGAACCGGGGAGGCGGAATGACGTAACCGCCTTCACCTTGGATCGGCTCCACCACGATAGCCGCGACTTCTTCGGGCGGCACGGCGGTCTTGAATAATTGCCGCTCTAGCAGGTCCGAGCAAACGCAGTCGCACACGCACTCCGGAGCGCGGTGGCCCGCTGGGCATCGATAAGGATTGGCATACGGCACATGGACGACACCCGGCAACAATGGGCCGAAACCTCGCCTCTGCACCGCCTTGCTGGCCGTGAGCGAAAGCGCGCCGAACGTCCGCCCGTGGAAACAGCCGAGAAAGGCGATAAATTGGTGGCGCCGGGTGTGGTAACGCGCAATCTTCATGGCCGCTTCGATGGCCTCGGCGCCGGAGTTGCCGAACGAAACTCGCTTGGGAAAGGTCCCGGGAGTGATCTGGGCCATCTTCTCCGCCAGTTGTGCCAGCAGTGGGTAATAGAAATCCGTCCCGGACATATGGATCAGGGTCGCGGCCTGTTTCTGAATTGCGGCTACCACGTCCGGATGGCAGTGGCCGGTTGAAACCACAGCAATACCGGCGGCGAAATCCAGGAAGCAGTTCCCGTCCACATCCTCTATGATCGCACCTTGTCCGCGTTGGGCGACGAGTGGATAGTCGCGGGTATAGGAAGGTGAAACGAATTGCTGATCGAGCGCCAGAATCTTCCGGGCTTCGGGCCCGGGAAGAGGCGTCACAATGCGGGGCAGTTTGTTCTCCATGGAATCTCTCCTCTCCGCTGCACCGGGCAGCGTTCAGACAAGTTTCAATATCCTTCGGTGAGGAAACAACGGAGAGGATCAGTCGCCCCCAAAAAGGTTGGGTCGAGCCAACACCGGAAGACTAAGCCACAAGTTGTGCATGTTCACTTCCGCTTCCAGCGGGGTCCGGCTTTCGTATCTTCCAGTATAACACCGGCTTTGAGCAAATTCGTTCGAATCTCATCAGAGCGGGCGTAGTTGCCTTGGCGCCGGGCGGCGGCGCGCTCCAGCATCAGTTTCTCGATGGCTTCGTCGCTCAGGGTTTCGACAAGCATCGAGGCCGGCTGGGCGTTCCCCACTTCCAGCCCCACAGCATCTTTCCCCGCCTCGGCCCCCGAATCCACCGCGGCAACTGCTGACGGTTTGATGAGGCCAAACTTCACGAGCTTGGCGTGGTCGTTATCGTCCAGCACGGCAAAGATGCGGTCCCAGTGTTCCAGCGTGTCGAGGAAAGCGCCGCGGTCACCATTGCGAAAGTCCCCGTGGTCCATGGCGGTGTTGCCGTCGCGCACCATGGCGAAGATGGCGCCGAGCGCTTCAGCGGTGTTCAGGTTGTCGTCGAGCGCAGCCTCGAACTTCTGCCGCGCCTCCTGCCCCCGCGCCTGGAGGACCGTGTTTGCTCCGGCCGGAAAACTCTCCTTGGTCAGGCGGAAGTGAAAATTGCGGAGCCGGTCGATGGACTGCTGTGCCTGGTGCACCCCGTCGAAAGTGAAATTAAGCGGCTTGCGGTAGGGCACCGAGGCCAGGAGGTAGCGAACGGCCGAGGGGTTATAGCCCTTGGCGATCAGGTCCCGCAGCGTATAGAAGTTGCCGAGCGATTTCGACATCTTCTCGCCATTAACGATCAGGTGCTCGGAATGCAGCCAGACTTTCACGAAGGTCTTGCCCGTGGCGGCTTCGCTCTGCGCGATTTCATTCTCGTGATGGGGAAAGATCAGATCGCTGCCGCCGGAATGGATGTCGAAGGTCTCGCCCAGGTACTGCATCGACATCGCAGAGCATTCGATGTGCCAGCCGGGCCGCCCGGGGCCGAAGGGAGTCTCCCAGAAAGGCTCTCCCGGTTTCGCGGCTTTCCAAAGCACGAAGTCGCGGACGTCGTCCTTGTCGTACTTGTCGGCGTCCACGCGCGCGCCCGCGCGCACACTGGAAAGATCAATCTGGGCCAACTGGCCGTAATGCGGAAAAGCGGCGACCTTGAAGTAAACCGATCCATCGCTCGCGTACGCGTATCCCTTGTCCAAGAGCGTTTGAATCAGCTTCACCATTTCCTCGATGTGCTCCGTGGCGCGGGCGAGAAACTCCGGATCTTCCAGGTTCAGGAGTTGGCGATCGACTTGGAAGGCCTGGCTATACTTTTCGGTGTAAGCACGCAGCGGCATTCCCGCCGCCTGGGAGTTGCGGATGGTGTTGTCGTCAACGTCGGTTAGGTTAATGACATGACGGATTTGGAATCCCTTGTACTTCAAGTAGCGGCGCAGGATGTCCTGAAAAACGAAGGTGCGGTAGTTGCCAATGTGCGCGTAGTCGTAAACCGTGGGTCCGCAGGTATACATGCGGACCGTGTTGCCTTCCAGCGGTTGGAACTCATTCACTTGGCGTTTGAGCGTGTTGTAGAGGCGCAAAGACATATAGGGAATTTGCCGCAACAGGTTTAAACTATCGATTCTATGAGGGGGCTCGACGGCAAGTCAAGAAAAGAGCAGGGGACGCAGCTCAGGCAACGCCAAATTGCCTGAGGGGCTTGTGCGAGGCTGACCCTCCAAGATTCGACCGGGCGTGGCGGTTTTCAGCCAAGACCCTTGCGCATGCCGCTTGTCGGGAAGAGTCGAAGCTGCCGAGGGCCGAACTCCCAGGCGAGAGACGATGCGAGGACCCTTTGAGTGATGCCATTGAACAAAACGGCGTGGTGGGCGCAGGAGGGGCTGGATTCCCGACCGCAGTGAAATTGCGGCGGCCAGCCGAAACCTACATCGTAAATGCGGCAGAGTGTGAGCCGCTGCTGCACAAAGACAAGGAACTCCTGCTGCACTACGGTGGGGAGATGCTCAGCGGTCTCGCGACTGCCATGGAGTGTGTCGGCGCGCGACGCGGCATTATTGGCATCAAGGAGAAATACGACGACGTCATTCGGAATCTCGCGTCCCTCCTGCCCGCGGGTGTGGAAATCTGTCCCCTCCGCGACATCTATCCGGCCGGCGACGAGTTTGTGCTGGTATTCGATGTGACGGGTCGGGTGATCCCGCCCGGAGGCCTGCCGCTGGATGTGGGCGCGGTAGTCTCAAACGTGGAGACACTGATCAACGTGGCACGGAACCGCCCGGTTACGCACAAGTATCTGACCGTGGCGGGCGCGGTGGCCGAACCCGTTACGCTGCAGGTGCCCGTGGGAATGGCCATCGGAGAAGTCATCGCTGCCGCAGGGGGCGCGACGGCAAACCCCTGTGAAGTGCTCGTGGGCGGGGCCATGATGGCGCATGTGGCACGCGGGTTGGAAGAACCGGTCACGAAAACCACCGGTGGTCTGCTCGTGCTGCCACGCAACCACGCCTTGATCCACCGCTACCTGCGCACTTGGATCGCGATGGACCGCATCGGCAAATCGGCGTGCGATCAGTGCACATTCTGCACCGAACTTTGCCCACGCTATCTGCTCGGCCACCCCATTGAACCTCACAAGGCCATGCGGGCTCTGGGGTTTGCCCCGGACAAAGACCGGCTCATGATGGGCACGCTTTACTGCTGCGAGTGCAACTTGTGCAGCCTGTTCTCCTGCCCGGAAGACCTGGACCCTAAAGATGTTTGCACCCATGACAAGAGGTTTGCCCGTGAGCACGGCCTGGGATGGCAGGGCCGGCCCGAAGACATCCGGCCGCACCCGGTTGGGAACCAGCGGCGTATTCCCACGCACCGGCTGATGGCCAAGCTCGGCCTCACCGGGTTTCGCAATGAGGGGCCACTGGAGGACCGGCCGCTCGCGCCCCGGCGCATCGTAGTGCCGCTGCAACAGCACGTGGGCGCCCCCTCCGTGCCTACGGTTCGCCTCGGAGAATCCATCCACACCGGTGATCTGATTGCTGCGCCACCTGCCGGTAAACTCGGCGCCAATATTCACGCCAGCATTTCGGGGACGGTGCGGGAAATCGACGGAGCGGTAATCATCGAAGCATGACTTCATACCCCAGGAAGGATGGGAATTCACGTGGCTGAAATGGACACCATCGGGCTCGTGGAAGTCACCAGCATCGGCATGGGCTACAGGGCTCAGGACGCCATGCTCAAGGCAGCTTCGGTGCAACTGCTGCTGGCGCGCACCATCTGCTCCGGCAAATACCTGATCGCAGTAAGCGGCGACGTGGCCTCCGTGGAATCGAGCGTGGAAGCCGGAGCCGCGGCCTCTGAAGGCGCTCTGATCGAGCGTCGCGTTATCTCCCGCCTGCACCCATCCGTGTTTCCCGCCATTTCCATGGCGGTGGATTTGCCTGCCGAACAATTCGAAGCGCTGGGCATCATCGAGACTTTCACCGCCTCCACCATCGTCGACGTTGCTGACGCCGCTGCCAAAGCAGCCAACATCAAGCTCTTCCGCATTCATCTCGCGATGGCCATCGGAGGCAAAGGGTTCGTGCTCCTCACGGGCGATATTTCCAGCGTCGAGGCCGCTGTCGCCGCCGCCGCACCCGTGGCCGGAGCCGAAGGCATGCTGGTGAGCGCCATTGTCATCCCCTCCCCGCGCCGGGAATTGTTCCGCGAGTATATCTAGCCAACGATCCTGGAAATATCGCCGGACAGCGGCCTGACACCCGGACCAAGCATGACGTCGCCCCATCAAGCCACAATCAACTCAACTCCGCATTTGGCGAGCAACTTCTCGAACCGTGGCGGCAAGCTCTGGTCGGTCACAATCGTGTCCACGGCCTCCAGGGGTGCGAGGTGTGCCATCGCCTGCCGACCAAATTTGGAGTGATCAGCCACCACGATGACCCGCCGCGAAACGTCGATCATCTTGCGTTCCGACCCTACCACCAGCGTGTTCGTGTTGCTGAGGCCTGCTTCGGTGATGCCCCCAATGCCCATGACGAGGACGTCTGCGGCTACGCGACTCAGCATCTCTTCGCAGATCGGACCCAGCAGCACGCCGAGGCGCGGGTAAAGGTAGCCGCCCGTGAGCGTCAACTCCATACTCTTGGAATCAGAGAAAATCTGCGCGATGAGGATGGAATTGGTGATGACTTGCAGGGAGTGCCCCAGAAGTTGCCGCGCCACTTCCCCCACGGTCGAACCACCGTCCATGATGACGGTCTGCCCATCTTCCAACAGGGCCGCAGCGGCCCGGCCAATGCGCTGCGTTTCTTCGCGCAATCGCGGGGCGGCCACCCGCATTCCGCGTGACTCGGCCTGAACCTGCAGTGAGACGGCGCCTCCTCGGACCCTTCGAACCAGCCCCTGCCGCTCCAGTTCCATGAGGTCGCGGCGCAGGCTGGATTCTGAAACGTCTAGTTTGGAAGCCAGGGTTGCGGCGTCGATAAACTCCTGAGTGCGAATCAAATTGTGAATCTTGATTTGGCGTTCGGCAGCTCTCATGGGAGATAAGATAGCACAAAGTCGGCGAATATAGAAGAAGAATGCATACATCTGAATATATCTGAAACTATGTAGGAAAATATATTGCATTGCATTTCAGTATCTGTCAGTATGGTGCGTGAAATGACGCCAGGGGTCAATCGCGCTGCGGTCGAAAGCATCGTTCGGGAAATCGTCCTGAGGCGATTGGGACCGTGTGCGCGCAATGGCGCGGCGGCCCACCCTTCCCGGCTGGTGGTGAATGCTTCCGCGCGCCACATGCACTTGAGCCAGGCTGACCTGGAGACCTTGTTTGGTCCGGGCCATCAATTGAAGCCCCTGCGTCCTCTCTATCAACAGGGGAACTTCGCCGCGGAGGAGACTGTGGTGCTCATCGGACCGCGCGGCCGGTCGATCTCGAATCTCCGCATTTTAGGCCCGATTCGCTCCGCGTCACAGGTTGAGCTCGCCTTCACGGATGCCGTCATGCTGGGAATCGAGAATTTGCCGATCCGCCTCTCCGGCGACATCGAGGGAACACCAGGAGCCTTCGTTATGGGCCCGCAGGGCATGGTGGAACTCAAGCAAGGCGTCATCCGGGCGGCGATGCATGCGCACATGAGCCCGGCGGACGCGGAGTTCTATGGGGTTCGCCACCGCGACGTCATGAAGCTGAAGGTGGGGGATGGCACCGGGGTCACGTTCGACCAGGTGCACGCGCGCGTCGATCCCGCATTTCGGCTGGAAGTTCACATGGACACGGATGAGGCCAATGCTTGCGCGCTGCACCTGGCCAAACAGGTCGAATTGCTTAAACGGTAGCACGGCGCGTTTTCGCCTTAGGCCCGGCAGGTAAGGTCACGAAGCGCTATAGCTCAGGAGAAAAAGCGATGAATCAAGCTTTGGGAATGATCGAAACGAAAGGGCTGGTGGCCCTGATCGAGGCCACTGATGCCATGCTGAAGGCCGCGAACGTCACCTTCGCTCGTTGGGAGCCGGTGGGTTCGGGGCTGGTTACGGCTTTCGTGGAAGGCGATGTCGCGGCCGTCAAAGCGGCCACGGACGCTGGCGCGGAAGCTGCAGCGCGCTTGGGCGAAGTCGTCAGCGTGCAGGTGATTGCGAACCCGCACGAGGACCTCAGCGTCTTCACGGCGCCGCCCTCCAAGACACCCAAGAAGTAGAAACGTGCGGAGAGGCCATCGCAAGGCCAACGAGGAGAGAGTTATGAATCAAGCGCTGGGATTACTCGAAACCAGAGGGCTGGTCGCGCTGGTAGATGCAAGCGACGCCATGTGCAAGGCGGCTGACGTCCAACTGGTGAAGATGGTTCAGATTGGCGGCGGCTACGTGACCACCATCGTGCGCGGTGACGTCGGCAGTGTGCGTGCAGCAATTGACGCCGGCGCCGCGGCGGCCAAAGCCCTGGGTGAACTGGTGGCTGCCCATGTCATTCCCCGGCCGCACGAAGGCGTCTCGGAAGGCTTCTTGAAGTAGGCCGCTCCGCGGGCGCGGAGCACGCTCTGGCCGCGGCTGGACTCCGCATGAGTCAAGCGCAGGTTATCGGGCGGCGGGAGCGAAGGTCCCGAGTTTGGAAAGACCCGAAGTTGTAGGTGGGGCGCCGTGGCCCCGCGCACCCCCGGTCAATCGGGGGGCATGAGGAGAATCGCATGGCACAGCAAGCAATCGGAATGATCGAAACGCATGGACTGGTGGCGCTGGTGCAAGCCTCCGATGCCATGTTGAAGGCGGCCAACGTGCAGTTCAAGGGCTGGCGGAAAATCGGTGGGGGGCTCTGCACGGCCTTCGTCGCCGGCGACGTTGCTGCGGTAAAAGCCGCAGTGGATGCGGGCGCCCTCGCGGCAAAGAACGTAGGCAAGGTCGTAAGCGTCCAGGTGATCCCGCGGCCGCATGACGATCTGGGCACGGTTCTGCCCGAATAACGTAAGGCTCGAGGGAAGGTGCGGCCATGTTCCTGGCCAAAGTAATTGGTAACGTCGTTTCGACTCAGAAGAATGCCCGCTTTCAGGGCATGAAGCTGCTGTTAATCCAGCCCTATATCACGCGCGACGGAAAGCTGGTCGAATCCGGAAGTTCGGTGGTGGCGGTTGATAGCGTGGGCGCCGGCGAAGGTGAACTGGTGATGTTCACCCAGGGGAGTTCCGCGCGCCTGACCGACGCGACGAAAGATTCTCCGGTGGACACCGTCATCATCGGCATTGTGGACACCGTGGAAGTGGCGGGCCAGCGGCTGGCTAAACCCTGAACTGTCGGCGAGACGGAAGGGCCGGGACGAATCAAGACTCCGTAAAGGCAAGGTCTATGAGCACAACCACTGATCCCATGATCGCCGCAATTGTGGAAGAGGTCATCCAGCGCTTGCAGCCGCGCTTGCGGGCGCAGGGGCCCGTGCGCCAGGCCGCAACCGGCGACCACGGCGTGTTTCCCACGGTGGACGAGGCCGTCGAGGCAGCCTACGCCGCGCAGAAGCTCCTGGCGGCACGCAGCCTGGCGGAGCGCGGCGCGGTCATCGAAATCATCCGTAGCCTTGCGGTCGAGCACGCCGAAGAGCTCGGCAAGATGGAGTTCGAGGAATCGCGACTGGGCCGGCTCGATCACAAGATCGAAAAGGTGCGACTCATCCAAAAGGTGCTGGGCATTGAAGCCATGCGGACGGAAGCGCGCACCGACACGACAGGCGTCTTTCTGCTGGAGTACGCACCCTTCGGCGTGATCGCCATGGTCCTGCCCAGCACGCACGGAGTGCCTACCATGGGCAGCAACGCCATCAGCGTTATCGCGGGTGGAAACACCGCCGTGTTCAGCTCCCACCCGGCCACGGCCCGCAGCGTGGCATACGCCGTGCGGCTCTTCAACCGGGAGATCGAAAAGCGCACCGGCCTGCGCGATCTGCTGTGCACGGTGGAGTTTCCCACGATCGAATCGGTCAATGAGCTGTTCCGCCACCGCCAGGTGGCGCTGATTTGCGTGACGGGTGGCGGGGCGGTTGTGGATGCCGCCATGCAGGCCGGGAAGCGGGTGGTGGCGGCAGGTCCGGGCAATCCTCCAGTGCTGGTGGATGAAACGGCGGACCTCCCCAAGGCTGCGGAAGCCATCATTGCCGGAGCCTCGTTCGATAACAACTTACTTTGTATTAGTGAGAAAGAAGTGTTTGTGGTGGCCAAAGTCGCCGACGAATTCCTGGCGGCGATGAAGCGCGCCGGCGCCGTGCAGCTCAACCATGCGCAGGTGGAGAAACTCGCCCAAACCGTATTTGACTTCGACGCGGGGAAAGGCGGCGGACGGGGCCGAGCGCGCGTGAAGCACGAATTTGTGGGGAAAGACCCGGCAGTGCTGGCCGGCGCCATCGGCATGCACGTGCCCGCGGAAACTGCCTTGCTGTTTGGCGAGACCGATGAGGATCATCCCTTCGTCCAGATCGAGCAAATGATGCCCTTCCTGCCGGTCGTGCGGGTGGCCTGCGTCGACGACGGCATCCGGGCCGCCCTTAAGGCGGAGCACGGTTTCCATCACACAGCCCTCATGCATTCCCGCAATGAGGAGAACGTGAGCAAGATGGCGCGCGCCATGAATACCACGATATTTGTGCAGAATGCGCCTTGCTTCGCCAGCCTGGGCTCCGGCGGCCCGGGCATCATGAGTTACAGCGTGGCCACGCCGACCGGCGAAGGCGTCACCACGCCCTTGACGTTCACACGCCAGCGCTCGATCACTATCGCCGGCGCGCTGCACATCATCTAGGTTGAGCCCATGTTCATTGCCCGCATCGACGGATCAATTACTTCCACGGTCAAGCACAAGAGCCTGCAAGGCGTGCGTCTGCTGATCGGCCAGCGGCTGGAAGCGGACGGCCGCGAGGTGGGAGAACCCCTGGTGCTGGCGGACGATCTCGGCGGGGGCATCGGCTCCTGCGTGATGGTCTCGACCGACGGCGACCTGGCCCGGCAGAAATTGGGGGATAACACCACGCCTTCGCGCCTGTTTGTGGTCGGCATCATCGATCACGTGGGTGGTAAGGGGTCTCCTGGCGCCCGAATGGAAAGGCATTTGACATCGACGCCTAAGTGAAGTCTGGGAGCCTATGCGCCTGGGAATTGTTCGCGGAAACGTCGTGCTGAGTTTGGCCGATCCGGGTCTCGCCGGCACCCGATTCTTGATTGTCGAACCGGTGACGGCTCCCGCACTGGCTGCGCAGAATGGAACAGGCGGTGGGAAACAACTCATTGTTGCCGACCATCTGGCCCCGGCCGAGGGGCAGATGATTGCCTTTGTCGAAGGCCGCGAGGGCGCCAATCCTTACTGGCCCGGGCGCGCGCCGGTGGATGCCTACTGCAGTCTGCTGGTCAATACGGTGGACTACCACCCACCGCGCGTCCAGGCCGAAAAAGAAAGCAAAGGGGAAAGCGCTGACACAGGAACCGGCGAGTGTGCAGGTGAGTGAAGGCGGGGTCCAATGATGAAAAGGGTCGACTTACAAAGTTACAAAGTGCTGACCGGCAAAAACCTGGAAGCGGCCGTGGCCGCGGGCGCGAGCGAAATTGTACTCGTGGAAGGGGCCGTCTTGACGCCCACCGCGCGGGACGTCATACGCCGCGCCGGTCTGACCATCGTCGGTAACCACCATGGGACGATTGCGCCACCGGTTCGTGAAAGCGCCATCCCACCCGCGCCACGTGCCGTGAGCCCGGTTCTCCCAAAGTCCGCGCGCTCGGATGAAGCTATCCTGAATTCGCCCGAAGCCTTGGTCATCAAGCAGGAAATGATTCGGGTGGGGAAGAAGCTCTGGGACCGGCAATACGTGGACGGAAACGGCGGCAACATTACCTACCGCCTCACCGCGGACCGTGTGATCTGCACGCCGACGTTGCTGAGCAAAGCTGACCTGACCCCCGACGACTTGTGCCTGGTTGACCTGGAGGGAAATCAGGTTGCTGGTAAGGGCAAGCGGACCAGCGAAGTGTATCTGCACCTCGAAGTCTACAAGAACGTTCCGGAAGCGCGCGCCGCCGTGCACGCTCATCCGCCCCACGCCACAGCCTACGCAATTTCGGGGCGCGTGCCTCCCCGCTGTGTCATTCCCGAACAGGATGTTTTTGTGGGATCCGTCGCCATCTCGCCGTACGAGACGCCGGGCACCCGCGAATTCGCCAAAACCATCATTCCGTACGTAAAGAACCACAACACCATCCTACTGGCCAATCACGGCCTCATCTGCTGGGCTGACACCGTTACCCACGCCGAGTGGTACGTGGAGGTCGTCGATACTTACTGCCGCACGCTGATGTTGGCCGCGCAGCTGGGCAGCGGCATCACGCGTATTCCCCCTGATAAGCAAGCCGTGCTGCTGGAAACCAAGAAGCGGCTGGGACTGCCGGATGCGAAGTATGGCCTGGAGGAATGCCAACTCTGCGACCAGCCGGAGACGCCCGGCGGCATCACGGTGTGCCCCACCGCCTGCCCCCACAATTGCCCCGGTGGGTGCAACGCCAAGAGTCAGGATATCGAAACTCTGGTGAAAACCATCACCGACGAAGTTATGGCTGCCCTCGACGCCAACCCTTAGCAGTTTGCTGAAGAAGATTCCGACGTCATCGTTCTGAGCCTTCTGCTGTCATCCAGGGTTATTCGCTCTCATTCTGACTCCGCTGCGGCGACTCCGTGGCTACCCGCTTGACGTAACTACGCATTGTAACTACACTGTACTATGCAATATGAATGGGATGAAGCGAAGCGGCTATCCAACATCCAGAAGCACGGAATCGACTTCCTGGGGATCGACAAGGTGTTCGCCGGCCAAACGATTACGATCCTGGATGACCGGACTGATTATGGCGAACCGCGCTTCGTGACCGTCGGTTTGCTCCAGGGTCGTGTGGTCGTGATCGCGCACACCGAGACCGATGACGTCATTCGGATCATTTCCGTTAGGAAGGCAACGAAGCATGAAGAAATTGGCTACTTTGAGATCGCGCACTAACTGGAAGCGCGTAGACGCGCTGAAGGATGACCGAATAGATTTTTCTGATACGCCGGAACTGACACCGGAGATGTTTGCTCGGGCCGTCGTCCGGCGGGGCCTGAAGCCTGTGTCCAGAAAAGAGCAAGTCACCATACGGGTCGATAGCGATGTCCTGGAATGGTATAAGAAGCAGGGGCCAGGTTATCAAACCCGAATCAATGCTCTGCTCCGTGCTTACATGCAGGAGCATCCGCGAAAGAGCGCGTGACAAGGCGCCGCGGGCGACGGCCAAAAGCGCGGCGCGCCTGAGCGGCGGGGCCCTGGCGATCCCCCGCTCATGACGTCACGTTGCTGGCGTGACCAGAAAGACTTTAGCTCCCGCCGAACGGCACACGTCGATCACGTGCACGACATTCCCGAACGGTAATGGCCCATCTGCATTCAAGAGAACCGCTTTCTCACTGTGGTTCTGGTAAAGTTGCCTTAGCCGGCTTTCGAAATTCGCCCAGGGAATATCTTCGTTGTTAATCTTCAGCCGGGGCTGTCGCTCGCCCGAGTTCAGCACTTGCACGACGGTTGATTCCGCTCGAGAGGGCATCGGAAGACCCACCAGCACTTCCAAACCTTTCGGGGGCACTGGTTTCCCTGGTTCCGGCGTCTCATGTTGGGCGGTCAGCAGGTTTGGCGCTGTGACGCCCGCTGTGCGCACAGCATCTAGGACCTCCGCTATGTTGGCATACGGAGTACGAGCGTCTGCCTTGATGTAGAGCTTCTCCTCCGCCTGGCTGAACAGACCACGTTTCTCCGCCAAGGCAGCGGGAGTGATCGGATCGATTCCTAAGTACGCTCTGCCGCTGTGGGTAACCGCTACGATTAACGATCCGTCTTTATCCGCATCGGGCATCGCCAGGGCATTATGGGTGACCGCTAACTCTACGCTGACCCCCTTTCGCAGCGTCTGAGCGGCCCACCTCGGCGCAGCAAACAGCATGGTTACAAGCACCACGAACGTGACGCTCCACGCGCGCCGCCATGGTCTTCCCCAAGTATTGGTTGCTATCCAAGTCATGTCTTCTTCTCCTTTCATGGCCATGGTTGCGAAGCTGCGGCGGTCGCCCATGCCGCATTCCGCCCCGGCGCTGACCGTTACTGTCCTTTGCCCAAAGCCGCTATGCCCATGGTCCCGCCGAGCCCCATGGTCTCGACCACGGAGGACGGCACAATCACCATCGAGCCCCTTTCCTTGATCGCTTCATACAGCATGTTCATGGCGCGCAGGTGCAGTGCCACAGGGTTGTCGACGTAGACTTTGGAGGCCTGTTCGAACTTGGCCGCAATTTCGGTCTCGGCTTGCCCGAGGATGATGCGGGCCTGGCGCTCGCGCTCGGCCTGGGCTTGCCGCGACATGGCGTCTTCAAGCGCCTGTGGAATGTGAACATCGCGAATCTCCACCGACTGCACGGTGATTCCCCAGGGGTTGGTTTTCTCGTCCAGGATGCGCTGCAACTCGTGGCCAAGGGTATCGCGCTCGGTAATCATCTGGGCCAGCTCGTGGCGTCCAATGGATTCGCGCAAGGCCGTCTGGGCGCTCATGGTGATGGCGTCGATAAAGTTCTCTACCTCCAGGATCGACTTCTCAACGTTCCAGACGACCCAGAAGACAATGGCATCCACGTTCACCGGCACCGTGTCGCGCGTCAGCGCCGTTTCCGCAGTCACCTTCGTTACCCGCACGCGCTGATCCACGTAACGGCTCAGGGTATCCACCACGGGAATAATCGTGAAAATCCCGGGTCCGCGCAGGCCGGTGTACTTGCCAAAACGCAGCAACGCCACCTTTTCCCACTGCGGAGCCACCTTGATGGCGAAAAGGAAGTAAACGCCGACCAGAGCGCCGGCGACGGCGGGCGCCGGATGGCCCCAAAGCAAGGTTCCGACCCCGCCCGCAGCCACACACGCCACGAAGACCGTGATGCTTACACCGCTGACCTGCTGAATCTTCTCGACCATGGTTCATCTCCTCTTTCCCAGATTGGGGTAGCGGTCAAATAACACTTCCGCGACGTCCTGAAGGGTGAAGCCCCCGGCTCCGGCGCGGGCCACAAAATCGCTGACCAGTTGTTCAAGCTGCCGCTCGCGTTCCGAATCGTCTGTCCTGACTTGGCGATGCGAAATAAAAGTGCCGGTGCCTTGCTGGGTTTCCAGCGCACCGCGAATCTCCAGTTCCCGGTAGGCACGCAGCACGGTGTTGGGATTGATGGCCAAGTCCACCGCCACTTGGCGGACGGTGGGAAGCTGATGTCCGGGCTCCAGCGCACCCGTGGCAACCCCGGACTGCACCTGATCGATGATCTGCCGGTAGACGGGTACGCCACTCTGGAGGTCGAGCGTGAACCGGAAGGGCGTTCGCGAATTGGGGTGCGATCCTTTCATTTAGTGAATGAGTGTACTAGTGTACTAGAACAATGTCAAGGAAAAAATTGCAGTTTTTTTGCCCCTCGCATCCCGGGCTTTGTCGCCGCGAAGGCCGAGTGCTGCATGGACCTTAGCCCGGACTTTTCACCATGAGTCTCGAAGGGCGGGCCTTCAGAGGTTGCGGGAAAGCCCCTCCTTGCAAAAATCCTGAGCCGGCAGGGCGGACCTGTCGTCTAGGTTCGTGGCTTTCGGCTGTCAATTGGGGACGAACCGAATCGCAGCCCCGCCGGGCCTGCGCCAGTCTGTGGTCAAATGTAGTGTATTTGGTTCTCGATTTCATCCGCGGTCACGGAGTCGAGGAGAATTAGAATGCGACGAGATAATTCTTAGGGGGGCCGGCGAACCGCGACGATAATCCCGCAGTCAGTTTTCTTTCCCTCAAAATATGCTTGCGCCAGAGCTTCGAAGTGCACCCGGTTGTGCGTCAGAATCGCTTTCCCTTCACCGGTGGCGAAAGCCACTTGGTTTGCATCGGTCGTCCCGACTTTTCCTGCCGATTGCGTCGTCACCCGAAAGCCCCTGGCACGCACCAAGTCCGCGACAAGCACGTTCACGTCTTCGTCGAGGTCCAAGTCGATAAAGAGCTGGTTCAACGGTCGGATACCAGTGGGTCAATTCGGCTGGCCGGAATGCGGTTGCGTTCAATGTGGTCGTTGATTTCTTCCTGGTGGTCGCTGTAGTAACTCAGGGCATCGAAAACCTGTGCCAGAGTCAGATGAGGCAACGCGCTGGGGATTTCTTCTGCGGCCACACCCAACCGCCAGGTCTCGACAATCGCCCGAACCGGCGTACGAGTGCCAAGGATGATCGGTTCGCCGCCGAGGATCAGACTGTCATTAACGATGCATCGGTGTCCCGTTGCCGTTGTCATTTCGCGCCTCACTACATTATAACGTACCTGCCGATTGAGGAGAAATTGCATTTCTCACAAGTCAGGCGCCGGCCTGGCTCCGGCGGTCATCGGAGCCACAATCACCGTACGCAAGTAGTCGTGCATTTCCGGGGGCGAGATAATTACGCAAGGCCTGGTCTTGCGGATCTCGCTGCCGACCGAGGGATCGAGCGTGACCAGCCACACCTCTCCGCGAGCTATCATTGCAGGTCTCGGTCATCCCGGTTCCCGAACTCCGGCCAGACGAGCTGGTCATCCCCTGCTTCCGCCGATTTGCGGCTGGCTTCCGCCCAGCCTTGGCTTAGGTTGCGGCGCGGCTAGCGGAGAACGTTGGCGCCTCGTTCGAGCGTGATCTCGGCCTCCTCGTCCAACCCGGCCTCCATCAGCATGGGCTTGGGAATAGTGATTCCCCGCGAGTTTCCCAAACGTCGAATCGTCGTAATCATCGTCCCCTCCCTGGGTATAACGAAATTATAACCCGGCGGGCTGAGGAGATGGCAGGAATGGCTGGCAGTTGCGAGAACGGCGATCACTCGTCAGGCGGCTCCGGGTCCGTACGCGGGCCGTTCATCTCATCGAAACGCTTGTTCCAGGTTTCGAGGCAGCGGGCGAAAGATCGTAACCCAGTGCGTAAGCGGTGGGTAGCATATGCGAGTAAGATTCCCCCAAGCCCCCCGGAGGGGCGAAAGAAACAAGCCTTGCGGCGATTTTGCATCGCTAGGCATGTGCGGCAGATCCAAGAAAAACAGCGCTGACCTTTAGGTCAGCACGAAATGCCAGGGCACAAATGCCGACCTGAAGGTCGGCGCTACGGTTGCTCGACCGCCCGGTGATTCCTCCTGATCAAGGAGGGGAATAAGCGCACGCGGGCGGAGTGTCGGACAATAAGACGTTTTCCTTTCACTTTTGGCCTACCAGTAGTCAGCGCGGTAGTAATTTACTTGACAATTAAGAAAAAAGGGGCTAGACTCGGTGCGTCAGGATTGGGCCAACAGGGCTTGGCCCAGACATGTTGCCCGCTAAGCTCCGACCGACCTTATCAGCGCGTCGCCGCCGGGCTGATCCGGGAGACCTTCTATGCCTTTAGTCCACAAACCAGAAATCGAGGCGAACCTGGCCGCGCAGGGGAAGGGATTCAGGGCTCGGGACTCAGGGGCCGGGGTCCGGGATACGAGGCTCAGGACTAACGGTCAGCTAGCGGCTGTAAGCTGTCAGCTCCAAGAAGATAGGAGATTCCAGCCTGCGGCCAAGCGTGGCGGCTCACGAATGTGGTCATCAAGTCCGAAACCTGGGGACCTTGCCCCTAGAGATGTTAAAAATGAAGGTCGATCCGACTATGTATATGAAAACAAAGGCTAGCAGTGACAAGATGTCCATCGACGGACAGGCCTTTTACATGAAAATGCAGCAATTTTTGGATAATCGACATCAATCTGCGGGCTTATTGGCTGAAGATGCATGGATTGCTCGATAATCCGGGCGAAAAGAGCGTGCTGTCGAGTTGTCGCAATCGAAGGGCACCCTCCATGATCTCAAGACAGGCAGCGAGTGGCAAGCTTGCAGGGGACGGTGCAATTGAAGCGCTCTTGAGCAAGGCGCTAACTGCTGGGCGTCAGGGTCAGGAAACTGACGCCATACCCCGTGAAGCTGAGGGTAATGCGGGAAGCCGGCTGGACCACGACCGGCGAGGGTCCAGTGGCGGTGTTCGTCGTGGCGTCGAGCGTCAGCAGGGAGGCCTGGCTGAAGGACCCCAGCGCCGAGACGTCGACCACCACGGTGCGGGGTGCACCCGTTCCGTTGTTGTCGTTGCTCGATTGCACCGCGTGGTTGGCGACCATGATGACGACGTTGCCGTTCTGCTGTCGGGTGGCCAGCACCTCGACGGTTGTGGGAGTAGGTTCCGTGTCGGCCACTTGCAGAATCGCCGCGCCCGGCGGGGAAGGAAACATCCGCTGCAACCAATAGTCCACCCAATAGCTCAGGTACAGTTGGACGTTGCCAGCGTTGACTTCCCCGTACTGCTGGTCCGCGGGAAAATCCCAGTGATAGAGCGCCCGCAGACCCACCTTCCCAAACTTCGAAAAGGCGGTCGGACGCCAAGCGGCAAAATAGGCGCTGGTGCCGCGCTGATCGGTGACGAACTTTTGCCCGGGGTTGCACGTGCTCATGCCGTCGGCCCCTTCGTAGTCCGCATTCACATTGTTCTCAGTCATCCAGACGGGGACGGTGGTGAGCTTGGCGCTCTGAAGCTGCGTGTAGATGTAGGTGATGTGCGGCAGGAAGCCGTCGAGGGCGTCAAACACGGTCTGGTCGGTATCCGACTGGTTGCAGGTTGCGTAAAAGTGCGTGGCCAGGATATCCACCTGCGCCGTAAGGCCCGGCATGACGCCGGCCAGGAACTGCTCCGGCTCGTCCCAACCGTCGGCCAACTCTACGGCCAGAAATTTGAGCGTGGGGTCCACGGCCTGCATGGCCGGGACAGTTGCGTTGTAGAGACTCACGTACTGCGCGGCGGTCAGGTTGTTGATGTTCGGCTCATTGTAAATGCCCCAATAGGTGATTGTGGAGCCGTTCGGATATTGGCTGGCGCTGGGCTGGTGAAACGTGCCGCCCGCGTCTGTGAACCCGCCCTTGTTGTAGTAGCTCACAAGGTTGGCGGCGTATTGCGAGTAGATTTGAATGCCTTGATCCACTAGGTTGCCGCTCGAGTCGTACATGAACGCCGGCCCTTGGGCGATTTGGAACTCCGGGCTTTGGTCCGCCACACTGTGGATGGGCGCGACCATGCCATCGAGATACCCGAAGTTGTTCCAGGTGTTGGCGGAATCCTGTGGGATGTCGCGTTCGAGCACCTGCATGCGGATGTGTTGCGAATTGAGGTTTCCGAGCGGGGTTGTGGCGGTCGGGTTGGCGACAAAGAACTGATCAGCCCAGGAGGCGAGCTGGAACGACGTGGACATGAGCACGTTCAATTGCCCGTTGACGCCGGAGCTGGTGTCCACCGTGGCGCCGACTTTGGCGACGATTCCCACCGCCAGGGTCAGCGTGGCGGCGCCGCTGGTGACACTGTCGCTGGCGCTGATTCCCACCGTGTAGCTCCCCGCTGCAACCATCACCGGTTGCTGGGCGGTGAATGTTACCGTTCCGGGGCTTCCCGAAGTGGGCTGAGTGACTTGGGCTGTGACACCGGCGGGGAGTGATGTCGGGGTGAGCGTGATGGCGCTCGAATCTCCCGCCGACTGCGTCACCGTAACCGTTACGGGCGCGGGCGTGCCGTCTTGCAATACCGTGAGCGTGTTCGCCGAGAGCTGCACGCCCAGCGGGGCCGGAGGCGGTGGCGACGGCGAGGACCCACTGCCGCCTCCACACCCGGCTAGGACTAAAATGAAAGCCAGGCAGGAAATCCGGAAGGTGACCCCAAACGCGCGCATAATTCAGCCTCCGCAGGACGAGAGACCACACGCCAGAGGCTACTCCGGAAACCCACCCGAGACAAGAGACATTGCTCCCCGCGGGGTAGCGGGTCAGGCCACTGCCTACTGTTCTTACGGTTCCGGTTCGATCAGGCCCAGGCTGCCGTCGGGGCGATGGTAGATGACGTTGACGCGTTCGGTGTCGGGATTGCGGAAGACCACGGCGCCCGAGTGCGAGCGGTCGAGGGCGTCGACGGCCTCCTCGACGGTCATGGGTTTCAGGGGGACGCGTTCGGACTGGACGATGCGGTGCTCGTCATGGTCCACACGCACCGATCCCAAAACGTTCAGCAGTACGGCGGAGGTCGGCTTGGGACGGCGTTTTTGGGTGCGGCGGCGCTCCAGCAGGCGCGCGGCTTGGCGGGCCAGCTTGTCCACGGCCCCATTTATGGCCACGCGGGTGTCGCCGGTCTCTTCCGCGCCGACCAGAGTGTGGCTGCGAAATTTCAAGGTGAGCTCTGCGCCGCGGCGGTGTTTTTCCGCGGTCAGGATGACGTGCAAATCAAAAGGCTCGCCCACGAGGCGAAGGACTCTCTTGAGACGCTCCTCGGTGTACTGGCGCAGGTCCGGGCCGATTTCCACTTGCCGGCCGGTATACTCGATGCCCATGATGCCACCTCCTCATGGAAGAACAGTGACGAGTGGCAAGGATGCAAATCCCGCCTTCGCGGGGATAGACCTTCTTGCTCGTCACCCGTCGCTATTCTTTTCACGTCTTTACCCGGCGCTGGTGGGTACTGGGGATCCGCATGTCCTCGCGATACTTGGCCACGGTGCGGCGTGTCACGTTGTAGCCCATGTCGCGCAGATGATGAGTGATCTGCTCGTCGGTAAGGGGGTGCATGGCGTCCTCTTCCTCAATCATCTTCTTGACTAGGCGTTTCAAGTTGATGAGAGAAGTAAGATTGCCTGCCGGGCCCTGGACCGCCTCGGAGAAGAAATAGCGAAGCTCATAGACGCCCTGGGGCGTGTGGGAATACTTATTGGCAACGGCGCGGCTGACCGTGGAAGGATGTACGCCGACCTCTTCCGCCACTTCTTTGATCATCATGGGCCGCAGCGCATCGATCCCCCGGTCGAGGAAGTCTTTCTGGCGGCGGATGATGGCCTCGCAGACGCGAATGATGGTCTGTTTGCGCTGCTCGATGTTCTTGATGAGCTGGATGGCGGAGGTGAAGCGTTCCTTGACGTAGTTGCGGACCTCGCGCGTGGCGGAGCCCCCTTCCAGCATGCGCCGGTAATGGTGGCTCAAGCGAAGCTGCGGCAGGCCATCCTCGTTCAGGACGACCTGGTAACCGTCGCCGGTGCGAATGAAGGCCACGTCGGGCTCGATGAGACGTGTCTGCACGTTGTTGTAACGCTGCCCGGGCCGCGGGTCCAATCTTCGGATCAGCTCGACGCAGCGCTCCACGGACTTCACCGGCCGGTCGAGCGCCCGGGCGATCTCACGATATTGCTTGTTCTGAAGCTGTTTCAGGTGGTCGGAGACAATCTGTTGGGCCAGGGTATTGTCGGGAGCCAGCGTTCGCAACTGGATGAGCAGGCATTCGCGCACGTCGCGCGCGGCCACTCCGAGCGGGTCAAACTCCTGGATCAATGCCAGCCCCCGTTCCACCGCTGCCAACTCGTGATTGCCCGATTGCGCGACCTCCTCGAGCGTCGCGGTAAAGTAACCATCCTCGTTCAAGTTCCCGATGATGGAATGCCCGGCGTCGGCCACGTCCGGCGGACAAATCGAGAGGCTCAGTTGCCACTCCAGATGATCTGTCAGTGAGGTGGGCTGCGAGAGGAAGTTCTCAAAAGAAGGCTTTTCGATCACCTCGCCCTCGGGAGACTTGAAGCCCGGGTCGAGGTATTCGTCGAAGAAGGAACCGAAATCGATCTCTTCGAACGAGTCTTGCTTATCCCCGTTGGGCGCGGCGGGGTGTTCCGGAGCAGCAGCCAGGGGCTTTTCGGCCTCGGTCCTCTTGGCGACTTCCTCGAGCGACGGCACGTCCTCGGGCACTTCTTCCAGGACAGGATTTGCGACCATTTCCTGGTTGATCATCTCGCGTAGCTCGAGCTTGTTGAGCGCGAGCACGCTGACCATCTGAACCAGTCCGGGCGTCAGAATTTGCTTCTGCGCCACCTTGAGATTCAGGCCGATTCTGGGAGCAGGTCCACCCATGGTTCTTTTCGATTCCTCACACGATCAGACGGAACGTATCGCCCAAGTAGACGCGCTTGACTTCGGCGTCATTGCCCAGTTCCTCGGGCGAGCCAGCGCGGAAAATGCACCCATTGTTGATAATGTAAGCGCGGTCCGTGACCCGCAAAGTCTCTCGTACGTTGTGGTCCGTCACCAGCACCCCGATTCCCGACTCCTTCAAGCGTACAATGATCTTCTGAATATCCAGAACCGTCAATGGGTCAATACCGGAGAAGGGCTCGTCGAGCAGAATGAAGGAGGGGGAAATGACCAGCGAGCGGGCTATCTCCACGCGCCGCCTCTCCCCTCCGGAAAGCAAATAGCCGTAACTCCGGCGGACCTGCTGCAGACCCAGTCCCTCGACCAATTCTTCCAATCGCGCCCGGCGCTGGTCCGGTGTCAAGGGCAGCGTCTCCAGCACTGCCATTATATTCTCTTCCACAGTGAGTTTGCGAAATATGGAGGGCTCTTGCGGGAGGTAGCTGATACCTTGCCTTGCCCGGAGATACATGGGGAGGTTGGTGATGTCGACTCCGTCCAGGAGGACTTGGCCGGCATCCGGGCTGGTCAGGCCCACGATGATGTAAAATGTGGTAGTTTTGCCCGCCCCATTTGGCCCGAGCAGGCCCACCACCTCTCCCTGAGCGATGCTAAGGTTAATATCATCAACAACCTTCCGGCCCTTATACGATTTAGTCAGATCAGCTGTGGAGAGAATCTGCATTGTCGCTCACGGCGCGACGCGGTGCTTCGTAAGTGAAGGCGACTTTTCACCTCCGTCGACGAAAAGCCTATCATCGTGAATGAAGAATGTCAAACTCTGGCCGGTTGTAAACCCCTTTTCCTCATCGAACAGGCTCGGTGGGCCACCCGTCAGCACTACCTTCCCAGGTCCCGCGAAGTATTCGGCGTGGTCACCGGAACCATGCCGGCCTGGTTGGGTGACTTTCACATGGCCTTCCGCCTCGGCGTGGTCCACCGTGGAACCCTCCACGGTGTCTCCGTGAGTAAAATAGACGTCCAATCGGTCCGACTGGAGCGCGGTGTTCTCCGTCAGCAACCGCACATTGCCGCGATAGCGAGCGCGCCGCCCCTGGTCGAGATATTCCAGATTGTCAGCGCGAACGGTCACGGGCTGCATCTCGCCCCCAGCTTGAGAGGCCGCGGCTCCCTTGGTGACGAGGGAACCCGGCTGCAGGAAGCGGGTCACCACCTGGGAGCCAGAGGTGATTCGCCGTTCGGCGCCGTACACATCCAGCGCCGAGGATTCCACCACATCCGTGCCCTGCCAGGCGCGCACATGGCCTTCGTAGTGCACCAGATGGCTCTGCCGCTCGGCCACCATGCGGTCCGCCAGCACTTTGGTGGGCAAGGGTGGTGCGCTAGGCGACGCGGCGACGCGGGGCAGGCCGGCCTGCGAAGCCCGGCTGGGCAGATGCACCGCCTGCACACGGCCCTCACCCCTGGCGGTGTTAGTGCGCAGGTCCATCGTTATCCGCTCGCACTTGACACGGCTGTCCGCGTCCCAGACCTGTGGGTGTCCAAGGAGAAGCAGGTCCTGCGCGTGGGCATCGTAGCGGGCCTCCGCCGAGCTTGCCTGACGGTCCCCGTCGTGGAACAGGAAATTGCCGGATTGCCGGGCCTGGCTCAGCAGGGCGGTGCCGGCGTCGAAGGTTACGTCCAGGCGGTCAGCCGAACTCTCCTGCGAGACACTGTCTGCCGGCGCCGTGGCGGGCGGGCGGAAAAGCACCCGCGTGGGCGCCAGCCCGTGGAGCGCTTCGATGCGGCTGAGCGCGTCAAAAGTCATCTCGAATTGCCCCGCTGTGATCACCCGCTCGCCGACTTTGGGATCGGCGGTGCTGACCAGGAGCGTGCCCGGTCCCACGGTTTCGGCGTCTTTCAGGCTTCGACCGTCCGGACGAAAACCGAAGCGTGTGGCGGCGGCCGTCAAGTCTTTCTTTTCGGGCCCCAGGCGCGTCGAGCCGTTCCCCGGAGGGTTGGGCAAAGGCTGCGACTCCACCGTCAGATGGACGTCGCCTGTCGCCACACCCCGGAGGGGATGCGGATGGGCGCCCACCATGTCCAGGTCAAGTCGCTGGGCAGTAAGGCGGCTCGTGCTTCCCTTCCCTTTCGATTCGCCGGTCACCTCTTGCTCCGCCGTGAGGTGACGCAACTGGCCGGAAGCGGCATCGAAATCGGCCTGCACGTGACGGGCGTCAATTTCGACGCTGCGGGCTTCGTTCACGTCAACGGCTTTCACGTTGCCTTCCAGGTCTGCCCGCGTCACACGGTTGCGGTCGTCGAGCGCGATCCGGGCATTGTCTGCTACCGTATGGCGCTCGCCCTGGGTAACGTCCACCGGTCCCGCGAGCGCAACGGTCCCCCCACGCTTGTCGTAATGAAGCCTGGAAGCCGTGAGCCGCAGAGGCGGCAGGGGGGAAGGCCCGCTTCCTTGCTCGAGGTCAATCGACACTTGACTCTTCAGCTCCAGCCACCCCTCGCGCGTGGCGTATCTGAGACCCAGCGCCTTGCCCGTGGCGGCCCCCACCCGGAACTTAACCGGCTCGTCTGTCTCGGCGAGGGAGCCCTCCTGGTGGTAGGAGACTTTGGACGTTTCCAGGAAGACCGTATGCCTGCCAGCCGGGCCCGCGCCCGCCAAATCGCCTACTTGCGCGTTCAATTCCATAGCCACCGGCCCGGAGCTCGCGAAGTCCCCGGATTGAGCGTTGTATTGGCCGCGGTGGGTGCGCAGGACGTCGCGACGGCTGCCCACGCGGCCGAAGAACTCCACGACCACGTCCTCCAGCACTGTAGTCTTGCCTTCCCAACTGCGCGCCGCGTGAACCGCAAAGACGACGCGGTCTCCCTCCGATTGCGTGAACGTGTAACCGGAAACCTGTTGGTGGATGTCAGCAGGTACACTGGGAGGAACGCGGACCGGCCGCTCCTTGCGCGTGCTACTGAGCCAGTAAGTGAGGGCGACGGCCAGCGCCGTTGCCGCCAAGCCGCCCGCCACCAAGCTGGTCAGCCACTTTTGGCGGCGCGCCCGGTCTAGAGTGATTCCTGGCGTCGCCACGGGCCATCCACTCCGTTCGAGATCACAAGATCCTTGATTACAAGTTGCAGACTGGCCATGTCTTGATAGTTGTTCTGCTCTAGCGTAAAGGCCAGGTCCACCTTTTGGCCCACCTCGGGCGCCGAAATCCGGGCCGCCCAGCCCCAGCCGATGGCGTCGAGCGTGCGCGCCCCCTGACCCACCCTTAACTTTAGATGCTTCTCCTGCAGAAGGCGTGGTGTGGCAACCAGCCGCAGCCCACAGGCCCCAAACACGGGCGAGGGATTGCCCATGCCGAAGGGCTGGAGCTCCGCGAGTTCCTGGTGAAGCGGCCAGTCCATCTCCGCGAGATCTACTTCCGCATCCACGTGCAACACCGGCTCCAAGTCCCCGGGCTCGAGCACCGCGCGCGCCTGCTCCTCAAGGCGCCGCTCGAGTTCAGGCAGGCGCTCCGCCGGCAGCGTGAAGCCCGCCGCCTGAGCGTGCCCACCGAAGCGATCGAAGAGATCACCCACGGCCGTAAGCGCGTCGAGCAGGTGAAACTGCTTGATGGAACGGCCGGATCCCACACCTACGCCGTCTTCCACACCGATCACCAGCGCGGGACGATGATAGCGCTCCACCACGCGCTGCGCCACGATGCCGATCACACCGCGATGCCAGCCGGGGCCCGCCAGCACCAGGCTGTAACGCCCGGCGAGGTCGGTGCGGCGCTCCAAGCCCGCGAGGATCTCACTCAGGATCTCGTTTTCCACGCGCTGCCGCTCGCGGTTCAGCCGGTCCAGGCGCTCGGCAATTTCGCGCGTGCGCGCCGCGTCAGGCAGGGTCAGGAGGTCAATGACGTCGCGTGCATCCTCCATGCGCCCAGCGGCGTTCAGGCGCGGGGCCAGACGAAAGGCCACATCGCCTGCGCTGATTTTCTTCCCCGCTAGGCCCGCCACCTCCACCAAGGCCCCCAGGCCGGATTGCGCGGGCTGGCGTAATCCCTCCAGGCCAAAGTGCGCGATGACGCGGTTTTCGCCCAGCAGCGGAACCACATCCGCAATCGTGCCGATGGCGACCACCTTCAAATAAGACTGCAGCAGCCGCCCAGTGAGGCGTTCACCCAGAAGCGCCTGCACCAGCTTAAACGCTACGCCCACGCCCGCCAGCGACTTCTCCGGATAGTCGCAGTCAGGCCGCTGCGGATTCAGGATCGCGCAGGCGGGTGGCAGATGGCCGTCGGGCAAGTGGTGGTCAGTGACGATGCAATCAATGCCCAGCTCGCGGGCGCGGGCCAGGACGGCGTGCTCGCGGATGCCGGTGTCCACGCTTATCACCACGTGGAAACCGTGGGCGGCGGCTTCCTCAACTACGGGCCCGCGCATGCCATAGCCATCCGTGAGGCGGTGCGGGACGTACGCCTCAACTTCCGCGCCCAGCGTGCGCAGCGCCGTGAGCAGCACCACCGCCGCCATGGTGCCATCCACGTCGTAATCGCCGTAAATCAGGATTTTTTCGCGCGCGGCGACGGCGCGACCCAGGCGCTCCACGGCCTCCCGCATCCCCGCCATGCGCACCGGCGGGTGGAGCTGTGCGAGGCTGGGATGCAGAAAGGCGTACGCCGCCGCGGGTTCCGCCAAGCCGCGCTGGATGAGCAGGCGCGCCACCAGGGGCGAGACCTTTACCTCTCGCACCAGGCGCACGGCCGCTTCGGAATCAACAGGTGAGTTGAGCCACCGCATGGGTTAAGAATCATGGTGACAGAGGACAGTGAGGGTTGCAAGTGAGGGCATGTTATATTCAAACGTCGGGTCATCGAGCCAGCGCATGAGTGATTCACCAAATCGATGGGCGATCGGCCGCATAAGTTTCATATCGCGTGACTTCGGGCATAATTGGTACGCACAGTCGGAATATTCTGCAATGGAGAAGTTACCATGTCTAACCCGGATCGACGAGACTTTCTGAAGAACTTGGTGGCGGCATCGGCGGCGTCGCTGGCACCGGCTTGGGCGCACGCTACCGCCGACAACGCTGCTGTGGCCCGGCTGTTCAAGTTGGGCGCCATATCGGATGGCTTCTCACTCGACTTTGAAGAGGCGCTCAAGCTGATGAAAGGCTATGGGCTCGAGTGGGTCGAGATCCGCAACGTATGGGGCAAGTACAACACGGAGGCGACCACGGACGAGATCCGAAAAATCAAACAACTGGTGGATCAATATGCCTTCCACGTTTCAGTTGTCGATACGGCGCTTTACAAATGCGCGCTGCCCGGCACCAAGCCGCTAGGGGATGAGAAGGACATCTATCCTTATGCCGGCCAGATGGATTTGCTCAAGCGCGCCGCCGAACGCGCCTATGCCTGGGGCACCGACAAGCTGCGGGGCTTTGCCTTCTGGCGGGTGCCAGAACCAGAGAAAATCGGCGGACGTATTGCGGAGGAACTGGACAAGGCGGCCGAGGTCGCACACGCAGCCGGAATGCGCCTAGTCATCGAAGACGAAGAGTCAACCAACGTGGGAACCGGACACGAATTGGCGCGGCTACTCGCCGCCGTGAAAGCCTCCAACGTGGGGGTGAATTGGGACATAGGTAACGGCTACATGCTCAATGAGGTTTCCTTTCCCGCTGGCTATGCTGCCCTGCCCAAGGACCGGATTTGGCACCTGCACGTGAAAGGCATGACCTGTGACGCCGCGCGTAAGGATTGCCGGGAAGCTTTCGCTGACCAAGGGGTGATCGACCTCACGGGCCAGCTCCGCGCCCTGCGGCGCGGCCACTATGAGGGGACCATGTCGCTGGAATGCGAGTTCCAAGCCCCCGGCCTGTCGCATCCCCAAACCACCGAGCGTTCGATGGAAGGGCTGCTGAAGGTCATGGCCGCGGCCGTGGCATAAGCAGCAGGCAAGGGACAGCAGGCTGGCAGCGCGCGTGGCGCTCAGTTGACGATGCCTTGCCCGGCGAGCGCGATGTTGTTCCGGGTAGTGTTCTTGACCAGGTACATGGCCTCGTCGGCTTTGCGCAGGAGTTCCTTGCGCGTGCGCCCGTCCCCGGGAAAGGCCGCCACACCGAAGCTGGCTGTGACTTTGATGTTCAGCTTCTCGTCGGTGAAGAAGACGCGGGAGGTCAGAAGCTCGCGGATACGGCGGACGACCACCAGGGAGCTTTCCTTGGAAGTCTGCGGGAGCAGCACCACAAACTCGTCCCCACCGTAACGGAAAGCATAGTCTATCAAGCGCAAGTTGCCCTTGATGAGGTCCCCAATCATCCAGAGGAGCTTCGAGCCGACGAGGTGGCCGTGCGCGTCGTTAACCTGCTTGAAGTGGTCGAGGTCAATGAAGATGACGGAGAATTCGTACCCGTAGCGATTGGAACGATAGATTTCCGTATCGAGAACAAAGTTTAGATGCCGGGCGTTGTAGAGCGCCGTGCAATCGTCCGTGATGGTAAGTTCGTGGATGCGCTGCACGTAACGGGCGTTTTCAAGCGCGATGGCAGCATAGTCTGCCAGGCTCTTGAGAATAGGAATGTCTTCCACCCCGAAGCTGGGCTTGCCGAGGGCGTTGACGAGCTCGATCACTCCCAGCACATGGCCGCGCGCCTTGATGGGTACGCAAACGATGGAGCGGACCTCAGTGTGCATTAATTCGTCCACCTTGGGCGTAAAGCGCGTGTCATTGCGGGCATCCTCAATCAGGACCGGCTCGCCGTGCTGCGCTACCCAACCGGCTACTCCTTCCCCTAGCTTCAGTCGAACATCCCGCAGCCGGTCGGCGCCCGTGCCAATCGCAATCTCAAAATAGAGATCCTGCGTCTTCTCATCCATCATTAAGAGGGACCAGGTGTCGGGCTGGAGGAGGTCGCTGATCTTCTCCATGATCGTCTGGAGAATCTTCTGCAGATCCAGGGTCGAAAATAGCGCCTTGCCCACCTCATGAAAGAGGGCGAGGCGCTCCACCTGACGCTTCAATTCGGCAATTTCCTCTTCAGGACCCATCGCGTATCCAGGCTCGCGTATGCAAATCAGTGCATAGACCTTTTAAACCATTGGGCGGGTCTTTTCAACCACTTTATCAAAGAGGCTCGCGAGCTGGGGAAGACCCGGGCGCGTGCAGGGGAGCAATTGACTCTCTTGTGCACAGGAAAATAGGATAGAATGGAGACGAGTCTGTGAGGAGCAAACAAGCCCCAATTATGCCCGCCTTCGGTGAGAACCTTCAGCGCGAGCGAGAAATGCGTGGCGTGAGTCTGGAAGAAATTTCCTCCGCCACCAAGATCAGTGTGCGCTTTCTCCGCGCCATCGAAGAGGAAGATTTTACGAGGTTGCCGGGAGGAATCTTCGCGCGGAGTTTTATCCGCAGCTACGCGCGCTACCTGGGTCTGGATGAAGAGCGGGTGATGGCGGAGTACCTGCTTGCCGCCCGCCCGCAGAGCGAAGTGGACCTGCGCCGGTTCACACCCGCCAGATTCTCGACGCCGGGACCGGCTTCGCGAAGTCCGCTGGTGGGCGTGCTCGTGGCGGCCGCCCTACTCGCCGCGGGCTACGCCCTCTTCCGTTACTCACGCCCCGCGGTGGAAGTCCCGGCTCCGCACGCCGGCCCAGCGGTGACGCCCACCGAGAGCGCTCCGCCCGCGCCCGCCCCGAATGCCAATCCTCCTCTCACGGGTGTGACTCTCTCGGCGGGCAGCGGCACGCCCGGAACGGCCCCCACCACCGCGCCAGCACCCGTCCCGGGCATGGCCCCCAGTGCATCGGTGCCAAAGCCGGTACTGAGCCAGAACCCCGCCACTCAGTTCCCGGCGCAGACTGTTAATCCGCCGGGCACGAGATTCGCACAGGAATCCGGTTTGGTGCTGCAGGTGGCCGCCACGGAACGCGCTTGGGTGGCAGTGGACGCAGACGGGAAGACCGTCCTCCAACGCGTCTTGAATCCCAACGATGTCGAAACCGTGAAGGCGCACGACTCTTTTGACGTGACGGCGGGCAACTCCCAGGGCATCATCCTGACGTTGAATGGAGAGACCTTGAAGCCCCTGGGCCGACGCGGCGAGGTGAAGACCGTTCACCTCACGCGCGATGACCTGAAAAGTCCTGCACCCTGAGGTCCAGCCATTCCCGAACGGTTGGTGGATTTAATCCGGGCCGGTAAGGCGCCCCAGGCAATTCTTCGCAAGGGTGCAGAGGGAAGTCTGTCCTTGCCGAGCGAAGAGAAAATCGAGGTCCTCGCCTTATTGGCGGCCAGCCCGGATGCGCCGCTGCGCACCCAGGCGCTTGCCACGCTCAAGGGATGGGACTATAAGGAGGTGCGCCGGGTTCTGTCCAGCCCGCTGACCGCGCCCGATGTGCTGCGCGTCGCGGCGGAACAACTTCTGGTGGGCCACGAGGAGCTGAGGGGAGTCCTGCTGCGGAATCCCAGCCTCCCGGAAGAAACCCGCCGCAAGCTTCAGCCCACCCCACCCGACAAACCCGCCGGGGAAGAAACCGCCCGGGAGATTCTGGATAGGCTGGCGGAGGCGCTGCAGCAGGAGGATGCGAAGGTGCTCCAGGAGTTGCCTCCGGAGATTGTGGCTCCCCCGGAAGTCACAAAAGAGGACGACCAGCTCAGCGCGACAGAGCGGGTAACCTTGCTGCAGAAGATCACCCGCATGAACGCAGTGGAGAAGATCAAAGCGGCGCTGACCGGGAACATGGAAACGCGCATGATCCTGGTGCGCGACTCGAACAAGGTCGTGGCGCGCGCCGTGCTGCAGTCGCCCAAGATCTCCGATGCAGAAATTGAAGCCTATGCCTCAGCCAAAAACGTGGCCGACGAAGTCCTGCGGTTGATCGCTACGAATCGCAGGCATATGAAGACCTACGTGGTCCCGCGGGCTCTCGTCAACAATCCCCGGGCGCCTATTGACATCACCCTCCCTCTCATCAACCGGCTGAACGCCCGGGATCTGAAAGCCCTGACGCTCAACCGCAATATTCCGGACGTCATCCGCAGTGCGGCCATCAAGCTCATCAAGCAGAAAGAAGAAGCTTCCAAGCCTAAACTTCCGGGTAAACACTAACCAGATTCCATGCGCGCACCGTCTGGCCGCCTCTGTTTCAGGACATCTGATTCAGGATGCGCTGGCTCCGCCATACGAAATCAGCTAGAATAAGTACGCCGTTTCAGGTCTGGAAAACGCAACAACTGTTATCAATGTCAACCCTATCCCTTCGGAAGGAGGAACGCATGTCTGAATCTGCTTCGGGGTCCAAGCTCAGTATTGGGAGGTTGATTCTGGTTCCAGCGCTCATCACTCTGGCCATCACCATGATGCGGTTGGTCGGAGAGTTGGAGCACTTGTCTCCACGGTTTTTCGGCAACGCTCCCGGAGGTGGTTTGGCGATCGTCGGAATCTCGTGGCTTCCCATCCTCTTTGGGCCATACTTCGCAGTGAAGCTGGCAGGGTCGGGTCGGGGGCCCTCCGCCGTCTGGAAAACCTTCGGACTCTCCCTGCTCGGAATGGCCATCATGTTCGCGGGCGGTATCGTGGGGTTTGCACAGCAGGTCAAGTTCCCGGGGAGGGAAATTGTGGGAGTGCTGCTGATGGTGCTCGGCCCGACCCTGGTCACGCTAGGCTGGCCCGCGCTCTTCAAGGTGCTGGTTGCTTACGGCTATGCGGCGCGAATCCCTGTAGCGATCGTGATGTTCTTTGCCATGCGCGGGCATTGGGGGACGCACTATGACGCCTTGCCTCCCAACTACTCCGGGCCGACATCCTTTTTCGGGCAGTACATGATGATGGCTTTTCTGCCGCAGATGGTAATGTGGATCGCCTTCACGGTGCTGGTGGGGGCGCTCGCCGGCAGCCTCGTGACTGCGCTGGCCGGTCGCGGCAAGACAATGGGTGCGGCGGCGTGAGGGCAAGCGGCCTTAATGGGCAGAGACTCTGTACTACTTACTGGGCCGGCAATTCCACGGCACGGCTGGTGCGGATCGACTCCTTCGCGGCATCGATGATCTCATTCACGCCCACGTTTATCTCGGGCGTGACCGGACCCTCGAGCGCTTTGTTATTCCGGATGCGGTCAAGGAAGTAGGCAACGCCGTTTGTTTTCTCCGGGGACACGGGCGGGGTGGGAACGGGCGTGCCGTCCGGCTCCTTGAGCGTGGGGTCCTTGTGCGCTGGCTGAAAGAGCAAGCCATCGCCCATGACCAGGAAACTGCCCTTCGGACCGAAGAACTCCGCCTGGCCCTTGCCGTAAGGCCAATCCCAGGAAGGCAGCAAGATCGCTGTGGCGTCCGGATACTCGAGCAGGACAACGGCGTCGTCTTCCACCTTATTGCGCTGGGCCGTCTTGAGCTCGAGTGAATAGGCATAGACGCGCTGCGGCCGCCCCTTCACCCACAGCGCCCAATCGGCGCCGTAACAAGTGAAGTCCATGAGCGCCCCGGCGCCGTTCTTTTCGGGATCATAAAGCCACTCCCCGAATTCTTTTGAGACCCCAATCTCTTTCGGTCCCTCGTGGCCGAACTCGATGATCATCTTTTGGATGGGCCCGAGCTCGCCGGCCATCAGGCGGGAGTAAGCGGCTTGCGTCGCGGGGGCCCAGGCATTCCAAAAATTGACCATCAACTTGATGTTGGCCTCGCGCGCCACCCGCGCCATTTCGCGCGCGTCCGCGCCCGTCGCGGCCATAGGCTTTTCGGTGAAGAAATGCACATGCCGCTGGGCGCAGGCGCGCAGGATTTCCAAGTGCCGGTTGTTGGCCGTAGTAACAATGACCGCCTCGGGCTTCGCCTGGTCAAGCATCTCTGTGTAGTCGCCGAAGAATCTCACACTGGCGGGAACCTTGGTCTTAGCCTTCGCAACCAGTTCCGGGTGCGGGTCGGCAATTGCCACCAGTTCCGCCCCCGGCGTTTGGGCGATCGTGCCTAACAAGCCCCACACGTGATCGTGGTCAAGGCCCACGATGGCTAGGCGAGTTGTTGTGCCCTGGGCAAGTCCCGTACTTGCGCCCAGGCTGAAGAGCAGAACCAAGTGGAGCAACTTTTTCATGGCATCACCTTCTTGGGATAACCAGTCTGTCTGCGGCAGCGACGATTCTACACCCCTACGGTATAGGCCGGCGCGACGAAAAATCGGTAGGTTTCATCGGCGAGGCCGGCGGTACAATACAAGCGGGAAGTGGCTGGCGTGGCGGAGCACTTGCTGCATCTCACCTAAGCGGGGTGACGGCAGTTGAGCTAACGAATTCAAGGGCGCGCGGAGACATTGGAATCCATCAAGGTCACAGGAGGGATTATGCTGGGTACTCCGGGGAGTCGTTTGGACCTTTGTCGAAGCTGGGCCGGGATCGTCATGATGGGGCTCGTCACGTTGTCCGCGCGCGCCCAGTCTCTCCGGCCGGCGCCCGGGTCTGGCCTGCTCCAGCAGCTCAACAGTTCCATGGAATCCCTGACACAGCGAGTTTCGCCTGCGGTGGTGCAGGTTCTGGTTACGGCGTACGCGCCGGTGGAACAGCACGGGCGCGCTGACACGGCCCTGATCGGCAGGCAGCACAACCTGGGGTCCGGGGTGATTGTGGATCCCGATGGTTACATCATAACGAACGCCCACGTGGTGGAAGGGGCGGAGAGAGTCCGCGTGGTGCTGTCTTCTCCGGAAGCAGACGGAACGCCGGCTGAGACCCTAGACGCCAAGTTGACGACGTTGAATGCCCGCGTCCTGGGCGGCAACAAGGACACGGACTTGGCGTTAATCAAAGTCGAAGCAACCGGCCTGCCCTATCTTCCCTTTGGCCGATACGCGGACTTGCGCCAAGGACAGATGGTCTTCGCGTTCGGAAGCCCGGAGGGCTTGGGTAATTCCGTGACCATGGGAGTCATCAGCTCCGTCGCGCGCCAACCCGATCCCGACCATCCGATGATCTATATCCAGACTGACGCGCCTATTAATCCAGGCAACAGCGGCGGACCGCTCGTTGATATCGATGGCAAATTGGTCGGCATCAATACCTTCATCCTGACCCAGGGCGGCGGCAACGAAGGCATTGGCTTCGCCATCCCCAGCATGGTGGTGCATTATGTTTACGGCCAGTTGCGGGATCACGGTCATGTGCACCAAGGGATGATTGGCGCCACCGTGCAAACGATCACCCCGGCCCTGGCGGCGGGACTGGATTTGCCACTGAATCAGGGCCTGATAGTCTCCGACGTCAATCCGGGCAGTCCTGCCGAAGGCGCCGGGCTCAAGATTGGGGACATCGTTCTTACCCTGAACGGTAAGCCCGTAACCAGCTTGGCGCTGTTTGAAGCCAGTTTCATGCTCCCGGTGAATCTCGGCCCGCTGCAAGTGGAGATCCAGCGAGAGTCCGAGAAGATTCCGTTGCAGATCCCAGTGGTGGAGCGCAAGGATGAGTTGGACCGGCTGGCGGACGCGCTGGATCCCCGCCAAAACCTGGTGCCAAAACTGGGAATCCTCGGCATCCAGATCGACCAGCGCCTTGCCGCGATGCTTCCCGGTTTGCGGATGCCCTCCGGGGTTATTGTCGCCGCTCGCACCACCTGGTCCGCCAGCCTGGATGTGGGACTGATGACCGGCGATGTTATTCACTCCTTGAACGGTGTGCCCATTGTCAGCGTGGAGGCACTGCGCTCCGGGATTCTCCGGCTGCAGCCGGGTGACGCCGCCGTGCTGCAACTCGAGCGGGACGGAAAACTACAATATCTCGCGTTCGAAATGGAATAGGGGAACTGCGTCAATGGCGCAGCGCGGCAGAGTGCCAAAAGAGAATCAAAAGGCAAAGGGAAAAAGTGTGAAGCCTTTGGTGGGGGTGGCTGCTCGCCGCACCATAGCACCCCTGACCCCGGCCCCTCGCCCGCTTGGAGGAAAGGGTGGCCCGCCGCAGGCGTTCCCATCAGCCGGGGCGGGAAAGGGACACCACGTTCTGCCGGCGGGGTGAGGGGTCACTCAGGAAGAATCGTGGAGCGGTAACGCAAAGCGCCGCCACTTCTTGGAGCGCGAGTGCTATGGCACGTATTCAGCAGTCGGAACGGAGATAGTGCGCCTCGATCGCATTAACCTTTTCCAGACGACGCACATGGCGTTCCTCACCGGAAAAGGTGGCGTGCAGGAAGGCGTGCAAAAGTTCTTTCGCCATTTCCTCCCCAATGACCCGCGCTCCCAACACCAGGACATTCATGTCATCATGTTCCACACCTTGGTGGGCAGAGTAATAATCGTGACAGAGGCCGGCGCGGATGCGGGGAATCTTGTTCGCCGCTACCGAAGCTCCCACGCCGCTGCCACAGACTAGGACGCCACGCTCGGCCTGTCCATTGCGCAAGGAGTTTCCCACCGCCTCCGCGTAGTCAGGGTAATCAACGGGTGCAGTAGTATAGGTTCCGACGTCCACGACTTCGTGGCCTGATTCGCGGAGATACTCAGCCAGCGTCCTCTTTAATTCGTATCCGGCATGATCTGAACCCAATACGACCCGCATGGAAAACCTCCTCTCCGAGTGTCGCTCGCGAAGGTTTGCTTTACACTCTGCAGCCTTTCAGCAACGAGCTGCGGACGTGCCCGACGGGTCGGCGCAACCCGCTTTTCCACATGTCTCGGTGCCGGCGCTAGCTTACCGTCCGCTTGCCGGCTTTCCGGTCCGCGTATTGCTGCTCGATCCAGGCGTAAGTTCTGGTCAGGCCTTCGCGCAGCGGAGTGCGCGGCTCCCAATGCAGGATGCTCTGGATCATGGTATTGTCGCTGTTGCGGCCGGCCACGCCGCGGGGAGCGGTTAGATCATACTCGCGGTGGAGTTTGGTTCCACCGATTGCTTCCACGATGTCCACCAATTGGTTAACACTGACCAACTCGCTCGACCCCAGGTTGATGGGCCTGGCGATCAGATCCTCGCAGTGCATGATCATGTCGATGCCTTTCGTACAGTCATCGATGTACATGAAGCTGCGGGTGGCTGTGCCATCTCCCCAGATCAGGATTTCCTTTTCGCCTTGGTCCTTGGCTTCAATCACTTTCCGGCAAATTGCTGCTGGCGCCTTCTCGCGGCCGCCGTCCCAAGTACCGTTAGGTCCGTAAACATTGTGGAAGCGGGCGATGAAGGTCTTCATTCCCCGTTCGGCCCAGTATTCCTGGCAGACCATTTCGGAAAAGAGCTTCTCCCAGCCGTAACCACGTTCGGCCATGGCCGGATAGGCGTCGGATTCTTTCAGCGCGCGGACGTTCGGATCTTCCTGCAGTTCTGTGTTATAGGCGCAAGCCGAAGAGGAATAGAAATAGCGTTGGGCCCCAGCGCTATAGGCGGCCTCAATCATGTGGGTGTTGATCAGCACGCTGCGCAAGCACTCGATACGGAACCGCTCGATGAAGCCCATGCCGCCCATGTCAGCGGCAAGGTTGTAAACTTCCCCGGCGCCTTCGCACGCGCGGACGCAGTTTTCCTTCTCGCTCAAATCCAGGCACAGGCTCTCGACATCCGGCACGCGTTGATACCATTCGGGCAAGGGCTTCTTGTCGATGGCGCGGATGCGGGTGAATCCACGTTCGTGAAAATAGCGCGCCAGCGATCCCGCGATGAATCCCCCCGCTCCCCCAATCACAATCAAGTTGTCCTTGTCCGGTGCCGGGCCAGTCGCGGCCAACTTTCCCATGTCCATGATGACTCTCCTTTGATAACCCAGTTTCCCTCAAACGTTCTTGCCGTGAACGCTCTTGAAGCTGCCTCCCTGCGCGGCCACGATGAAAGGCAAATAATATCAGATGAAGCGAGGAGTGACCATCCGAGCACAACAAGGTAGCCAGCACGCGCCCTGGTTCAGAAGAGAAGCTTGAGGGCAAATTGAATCAGGCGCGGGTCCCGCGCCAGCATGACGCGGCCGAAATCCCCCCCGTCCGAAATGTTGCCGTCCGGGGTCATGAATTGCGCGTGGTTTACGAGGTTGAAAAACTCGCCGCGGAATTCCAGCCGCGCTCTTTCCGTGAGTTTGGTATTCTTGAGGATGGCGGCATCGAAGTTGTTGATGCCCGGCCCGCAACAGACCGAGCGCGGCGCACTGCCAATCGTGCCCAGCGCCTGCGGCTGGAAGGTTGAGGGATCGAAGAAGAGGTTGTTCGGCCCGCGAGGATTCCGGGTCTTGAAGGCCTGGACGACATCGGGCTCGCCGGGGTACTCGAAGTCATAGCTATTCATCAATTCCAAATCATCGGAAGAGGTAATGCGAATGGGGAAGCCGGTCTGGAAACTGGTAATTCCCGAAATGGCCCAGTCGTTCAGCAGCTTACCAACCCAGCCCCGGCGTTCGGCAATAGGCAGTTGCCACACGTAGCTGTACACCAGACGATTGCGGCCATCGAAGAGCGACAAAGCCCAGCTCCGGCGAATATTAAGAGGGTTCAAGACATTCTCGAAGCTCGAAGCCTGATCGAAGGATTTGCTCCAGGTGTAGGAAGCGCGGAATTCCATTCCTTTGGAGAAGCGCTTCTCCACCAGGGTCTGCAGTGAGTTGTAGTTGGAGTTGGCAATGGTGTCTTCGGCGAAAATACTGGAGAAAACCGGCACGCCATCGGGCGGGCATCCGGCGCCCGTGGCCGGCTGGCAGAATGGCGAAGAATGAGGCCGGAGTCCCACTAAGGTAATCGGAGTGGGGTTGGGGCCGGTGACGGCAGGCACGGAGCCATAAGGCAAGTGCAATGTTACACCCGCTGGGATGGCTCCCGCGGGCAGGAAATAGGAGTTATCTTCAGCGAAGGGGCCGCAGTCGTTGCTGCTATCGCCAGTCAGACCCGCGATCTGGTGCAGGTCAAGGCAAGTCTGCGCGTCGGCATAGTTGAGGTCGTGAGTGGCCAGTAGCCGGTGCCCCTGCGAGCCTACGTACCCGATCTGTACCAGCAGGTTGGGTGTTAACTGGCGTTGAATTGTAAAATTATACTGGGCTGAATATTGCGAACGTAGCTTAGGTTGGAACTGGCCGTAGAGCTCGATGGGACGGAATTGGGAAAAATCCACTGGCTGTCCGCGCTGCGGATTCAGGATGCCATTGAAGGGGTTGGGATTGACCGTGCCATCCTGCCCGATAAAGGGAGTATTGAAGAGGCTGTTCGAGAGGCTGGTGCTTCCGCCGAAGGGCGGCTCCCCGTTGAACTGTTCCAGAACCAACTGCTCGATAGGATTGTAGAACAGCCCCCAGCCCATGCGAATGCTGGTCTGGCCTGGACCGCCCGTGAGTTTCTTGACCCAGCCCCCGCTCCCACTTGGGCTCCAGGCTAATCCCAGGCGCGGGGCGAACGACCGGTAATAAGTCTGCGTCAGGCCGGGCGGGATGCCAGGGTCCCCGGGCATGACGAGTCCTTCTGGGAAGACGGCTTCGCCTGGGCTACCGGGGCCGCAATCGGTCGTACCAAATACACCCACGAGGGGATTATCCGCCGCGAGCTGGCAGGGGAACACCGTGGTGTCCTGGCCGGGCCGGAAAGTCTGCGTGCGTTCTCCCACATCGGCGATGGGCGTGTTCAATTCCCAGCGCAGGCCATAATTAAGCGTCAAGTTGGGTCGCACCTTCCAGCTATCTTCCGCGTAAAGGTATAACCCCGTCGAACGTACGTATTCGTGTTGTGCGGAGCCTTGGAGATAAATGTCGGGAAGCCCCAGCAGGTAATTGGGAATAAGGTTGTCGAACCCCATGTCATTCGGCCCGCCGCCGAAGTAGTTGAACTGCCCGTTAACGGCATAATAGAGCGTCTGATTAAACTGCTGGCGATGCACGTCGGCGCCGAATTTGAACGTATGTTTGCTCACGACCTTACTGAAATTGTCGGCCCCCTGAAAAGTGTTGCCGAACTGCGGGAGTTCTCCCTCAAAATTGTTGCCCAACGAAAACCCGCCCGAAACGTCGATGAAGGGCACACCTTCGTGGCTGGCGCCAAGTTTCGGGGTAATGCCTGCGCGCGGATTGTTGGGATCGCTGAAACACTGGCCGGCTGGAACGGTCTGGCAGGAATCTTGCACCAGATTCGTGCGCTGGGGGTGAAGAAATCTCCCCTGGCCTTCCCGGAAAAAGGAAAAGCGGAGTTCATTGACGCCCGTCGCGCCTGACGCCCACGTGTGTGTCAGGTTGATCTGCTGGAAACGGTCGTTCGTCAAGTCGCCAAAGCCCGGCAGCGTGGCGCCGCCGGCCTCAAACCGCGCGAAGGGCTTCGCGAGATAGTCATCATCAAAGTAATAATACGCATTGAGTTGCTGATGATCCGTGAGTTTCTGGTCGATGCGGACAGTCCCCTGATCCACCCGGTTGAGTTCCAGCGGGGAGGCTTGAAAGAATTGCCCGCCAGAGTTGGGCAGCGGCACGAACTGCTTCATCAGATCGGCAGCCGTGCGGTCAAAGCACTGCCCGGGAATGACGTTTCCCGGAAAAATTGCGGCATAAGGCACTCCCGGCGCTATGCTGGCGCCCGTGTTCTGTTGCACGGCCGCAGCGCAGCCCGGGCGCGCGTTCAGCACGCCGGCGAGAAACGGATCCGCAAGCGTGCCGGCGAAGGTCGAGCCAGCAGAGAAGTCGCCCTGCTGCTCGGCGGCGGTCGGGACGGCGACCGTGGCGGAGGGAATTCCCTGGTGGATGCGGCGGCCCTCATAGGAAAGGAAGAAGAACGATTGGTCGTGTTTGATCGGACCACCCAGCGTGCCTCCGAACTGATTCTGCTTGAAATCCGGCCGGCTGACCTCGAAGAAGTTGCGAGCGTTCAGGTGCTGGTTGCGAATAAACTCATAAAGGTCTCCGCGCCAGGCGTTGGTGCCTGATTTCGTAACGACGTTCACGACCGACCCGGAATTGCGGCCGAATTCCGCGTCGAAGGTGCTGGTCATCACGCGGAATTCTTCGATGGAGTCGGGGGAAGGCTGGATGGCGGGTAAATTGGCGAACTGATCGTTGGCGTCGCCGCCGTTCACAGTGTAGTTGTTGGAGCGCCCGCGTCCGCCATTGACCGAGACGACGCCCGTTTGGTCGCTGCCGTAGAACAGGTCGGAACCCAACTGCGACTGGACGCCGGGCTGCAACTGGAGCAACTGGTAGGTGTCGCGGGCGTTGAGGGGTAGATCTACCACCTCGCGGTCCGTCACCACCGCCCCAAGCTGGGTGCTGGTGGTTTCAACCAGCGGGGCGATGGCTTCCGCCGTCACCACTTGCGACACCGTCCCGAGCTGCATGTCGGCATTGACGACGGCCACATGACCGATCTGGACTTCCACATCAAGTTGCTGGAACTCCCGGAACCCATCAACCTGAACCACGACGGTGTAGTGGCCCACGGGCAGGGCGGGGAATGCGTAGTCTCCCTCTGCCGTGGTCTGAGTGGTGCGGTTGACGTAAGCGCCCGGTAGAACCGCTTTGACGCGCGCCCCCGGGATAACGGCGCCTGAGGGGTCCTTCACGGTACCCCGAATCGTTCCGGTCGTTTGCCCCCAAAGGCCAACGACGCCCGATACGATCACCACCCACAGGGTCAGGACACGCGACAGCGGGTGCAAGTTCAACCTGTTTCTCCTAGGGTCGGACAGCCCCCGGGGGCCGCCGGGGATTTGACACGATCGAACTGGAATTTATCGCGTAAGCGTGGAGCGAATTGGCAGAGCTTGTCAAGAGAAAATACACGGCCCCAAACCCCGGCCCCAACCTCCTCTCGGAAGGGAAGGACCAGGCTTGGCGGGCAGCCCGAGGGATGCTTCGCCTTGCTCCCACTTGAGGGTTGGGAAGTTGGCGTTACGTCACACAACGCCGGCTGAACAAGCCCACCCCGCGCGGCTTCTTGCCGGCCCTGCCGCGTCGGCCGGAAAACATCGCAATGCGAGATAAATGTCAAGCCCGTCAAGAGCATAGTGCGTTGCGACCCGCATGAATAGCGGGCGCGCGAATTCCTTTTGACAAATAAATCGGAAGGGAAATATAATTTCCGGCTCTCAGGACCTTTAAGATGTGACACTGTGGTGACGGTCATGAATGGGGAACCTTCGGTTTCTTCCTCGCCTGGGACCTGGGCTGCTGCTGGGCTCAGCGGTTCTTTCATTGTCGATGCTTTCACTGGCTGGAGTCTATTCACCTCCTGCTTTCCTTCCGGGGATCAACGGGCAAGCTGACTCCCCAAGCCCGAGAGAAGAAGTTTGGAAAGAGATGGATTGTGGAGTATGGAACGGCCGCAGATAAGAAGGCGGACAACGTGAGCAAATCATGCAGGGCTGATAACGGTTGATATACTGCCTTTACGAGGAGATTGCGTCGCAGCGGCTGATGGGTATGACGGCAGGATTGCACCCACTGTGAAGACTCCTCCAAGGCGTCGGGCATAATCGTTCGATGGCGCAGATCTTCCCTCGCAGCGCGAACACGATCTCCCGGCTGTTGATCTTCGGCGTGGTCCTCGCCGTGGGGGTGGTGACGTACATCATCTATACGGTTAATCAGTCAGCCTATTTCACGAACGTCAACGTAGAGCGACAGCAACCGGTCCCTTTCAGCCACAAGCATCACGTGACTGACGACGGCCTCGATTGCCGTTACTGCCATACCTCGGTCGAGCAAGCGCCCTATGCAGGTGTTCCCAGCACACACATCTGTATGAGCTGCCACTCCAAGCTGTGGCTGAACAGCCCCATGCTGGAACCCGTACGCGCCAGCTACACCGCCGACAAATCGCTGGAGTGGACGCGCGTCAACGCCCTTCCCGACTTCGTCTATTTCGATCACAGCATTCACGTGAACAAGGGCGTGGGCTGCACTACTTGCCACGGGCCGATCGGTGAGATGGCGCTCACCAGGCGCGCCCACACGCTCTACATGCGCTGGTGCATCGATTGCCACAAGCACCCGGAGGGCGGCGTGCGCCGACGCGAAGACGTCTTCAAGGCGGATTATGTGCCGCCTCCCGACCAACTCGTTTTGGGCCGGCGGTTGGTGAGGGAATACAGGATCAAGGACCCGAAACAACTGACAGACTGCTACACATGTCATCGCTGAGAGGCCGGGACAGGATTCCCCATGGGGAGTAAGGAAACAAGCCGGAACGCCATCGACCTCGTGCAAATCCAGGCGAAGCTTGAACAGCAACCCGGGAGGCTCCTCTGGCGGGGACTGGAAGAGCTAGCAGGCACGCCCGAGTACCGAGATTTCCTCGAGTGTGAGTTTCCCTACGACCCTCGCCAGGATGAAAAGGGTGTGAGCCGCCGCGACGCGCTGAAATTGATGGCGGCGTCCGCCGCGCTCGCGGGCCTGACCGCCTGTACCAAGCTGCCGACGGAGAAGATCGTTCCTTACGCGCAGCAGCCGCCGGAGAACTTCGTTCCTGGCAAGCCTCTCTTCTACGCCACGGCCATGCCTCTGGCAGGTTACGCGACGGGTTTGCTGGTAGAAAGCCACATGGGCCGTCCCACGAAAGTGGAGGGGAATCCCCGCCATCCGGCCAGCCTGGGCGCTGCCGACCTGTTCGCACAGGCTTCCGTGCTCACCCTTTACGACCCCGACCGTTCGCAGTCGCCAATCTACAAGGGGCAGATCGGAAGCTGGAGCACGTTCCTCACTGCGGTCGAGCAGGAACGCAGCGATCTCATGATCCGGAAGGGTGCGGGCTTGCGCATCCTGACCGGCACGGTGACCTCACCGACGCTCGCGGATCAAATCCAATCGCTGCTGGCGCAGTTCCCGCAGGCGAAATGGCATCAGTATGAGCCCTGCGGTCGCGACCAGGTGCGCGAGGGCGCCAAGCTTGCCTGCGGGGAGTATGTCAACCCGGTCTATCACTTTGACCAAGCCGACGTCGTGGTTTCGCTCGATGCGGATTTTCTCTCGGCCGGACCCGGCGCGCTTCGCTACGCGCACGACTTCGCCGAGAAGCGCCGGGTTGTAGGCCCGCAATCCGCGATGAATCGGCTCTACGTGGTGGAAAGCACACCCACCAGCACCGGAGCCATGGCGGACCATCGACTGCCACTGCGGGCGACGGACGTGGAAAGCTCCGCGCGCGCCCTGGCGGAGGCGGTGGGGGTCAAAACCGCCGCTGCTGGTAACCCTGCTCCTGGGGTGCCCGCGGATTGGATTCCCGCCCTGGGGCGCGACCTCGAGAAGCATCGCGGGGCCTGCCTCGTCCTGGCCGGCGAGCAGCAGCCACCCGCCGTCCACGCCCTAGCCCATGTCCTAAACGATGCGCTGGGCAACAGGGGCAAGACAGTGTCTTACACCAGCCCCGTGGAAGCGAATCCGGTAAATGAGATGGCCTCGCTCCGCGAGCTTGTCGCCGACATGCAGGCGGGCCAAGTGGAAACACTCATCATCCTGGGCGTGAACCCGGTGTACAGCGCCCCGGCGGATTTACGCTTCGGGGAGAACCTGCTCAAGGTGAAAACGCGAATTCACTTGAGCCTTTGCGAGGACGAAACTGCCGAGTTCTGCCATTGGCACATTCCCGAGGCGCACTTCCTGGAAGCGTGGAGTGATGCTCGCGCCTTTGACGGAACTATCAGCATTATGCAGCCTCTTATAGCCCCACTATATAATGGCAAGTCGGCGCACGAGGTCCTGGCGGTGTTAACAGGGCAGGCAGGGACGGCGGGGCATGACCTGGTGCGCGGCTACTGGCAACGCCAGAAGCCCAAGGCGGATTTTGAGCAGTTCTGGTGGAAGTCGCTGCATGACGGCGTGGTCGAAGGTACGGCCCTGCCCGCGAAGGCCATCAAATTGAACCCCGCCTTCCCAACTCAGCCTGCCCCAGCGGGGTCGGCGGCGGCCAGGATGGAAATCGTCCTGCGGCCCGATCCCACGATTTGGGACGGTAGCTTTGCGAATAACGGCTGGTTGCAGGAGTTGCCGAAACCGCTCTCCAAACTGACCTGGGACAATGCCGCACTGGTTAGTCCGGCCACAGCGCTGAAACTCGGCGTGACGAACGGGGACGTGGTGAAGCTGCGGGGTGACGGTCGCGAAGTCAACGCGCCCATCTGGATCGCACCCGGCCACGCGGACGAGTCCTTGACATTGCATCTGGGCTACGGGCGGCGCCGCGCCGGCCGCGTGGGAGCCGGCGCCGGCTTCAACGCTTATTCTCTGTGCAGCTCCGCAAGGCCCTGGATCGGCAGTGTCGAGGTGCAGAAAACCGGGGGCAAATACCAGCTTGCAACCACTCAACACCACCACATCATGGGCAAGGAAGGCGCCACAGTGGAAGAAGAGAGCGTGGCGGCGCGGCAACGCACACTGGTGCGCGTCGCGACGCTGGAGGAATTCCGCCACAATCCGAACTTCGCGCGCGAGGCGGGCGAGGAAAAAGCTCTCTCGCTCTACCCTGCTTACCAGTACGACGGCAACGCCTGGGGCATGGTCATCGATCTGAATAGCTGCATTGGGTGCAACGCCTGCGTCGTGGCGTGCCAGTCGGAGAACAATATTTCGGTGGTCGGCAAGGACCAGGTTGCGCGTGGCCGCGAAATGCATTGGATTCGCGTGGATACCTACTTCCGAGGCGGCCTTCAGAACCCCGAGACTTACAACGAAGTCGTCCTCTGCATGCAGTGTGAGAATGCGCCCTGCGAGTACGTGTGTCCTGTCGGCGCCACCGTGCACAGCCCGGAAGGGCTGAACGAGATGGTTTACAACCGGTGCGTGGGCACGCGCTACTGCTCGAACAACTGCCCGTACAAAGTCCGGCGCTTCAACTTCAAGCTCTATGCGGACTGGACCACGCCAAGCCTGAAACCTCTGCGCAATCCGGATGTGACGGTGCGCAGCCGCGGCGTGATGGAGAAGTGCTCTTACTGCATCCAGCGCATCAATGCGTCCAAGATCGCGGCCGAGAAAGAGGACCGCCCAGTGCGCGACGGCGAAATCCTGACGGCCTGCCAGCAAACCTGCCCTACGCAGGCCATTGTTTTCGGCAATATCAACGACCCTAACAGCCGCGTGGCCAAGCTGAAGGCGCAATCGCGAAACTACGGTCTGTTGGCGGACCTGAACACGCGGCCGCGCACCACGTACCTCGCAAAGCTACGCAATCCCAACCCGGAGATTAAGGAGTAGCGGGTGAGCCCTGAGGGATCGGAAAATGCCGCCGTGGTGGAAGCCGGGCCGCCCATCCTGGCGCCGGGGCATACCTACGCGACCATCACTGACAAGATCGCCTCGATCGTTCTTGTGCAAAAAACCAAGAGGGGGTGGTGGTTTGGATTTACCGTCTCCTTCGCTCTTCTCATGGTTCTGAACCTGGCGATTGTTTACCTGCTGATGGTGGGCGTGGGCATTTGGGGAATCAATATCCCCATCGCTTGGGGATTTGCCATTGTGAACTTTGTATGGTGGATCGGGATCGGCCACGCGGGCACGCTGATTTCCGCCTTCCTGTTGCTGATGCGCCAGCCATGGCGGCAGTCCATTAACCGCTTTGCGGAAGCCATGACGTTGTTTGCCGTGGCCTCCGCCGGCATGTTCCCGATGCTTCACATGGGCCGGCCGTGGCTATTCTACTGGCTGCTGCCCTACCCCGACACCATGGGCACCTGGCCGCAGTTCCGCAGCCCGCTGGTGTGGGACGTGTTCGCGGTTTCAACCTACGCCACCATCTCTTTGCTCTTCTGGTTCGTGGGTCTGCTTCCCGATCTTGCCACGCTGCGCGATCGCGCCCGGCGTCGCGTGGCGCAGGTGATCTACGGTTTTTTTGCCCTGGGTTGGCGGGGTTCGGCGAGGCATTGGCATCGCTATGAGATGGCTTACCTGTTGCTCGCGGGCCTGGCCACACCCCTGGTGATTTCCGTGCACACGGTGGTGAGTTTTGACTTCACCATCGCGGTGGTTCCTGGCTGGCACAGCACCATTTTCCCACCTTACTTCGTGGCGGGCGCCATTTACTCCGGGTTCGCGATGGTCCTGACGCTGGCGATTCTGCTGCGCCAGTTTTACGGCCTGGAGGATTTTGTCACGCTGCAGCATCTCGACAATATGGCGAAGATCCTGCTCGCCACCGGCCTCATCGTTGCGTACGGCTACATGATGGAAACTTTCATGGCGTTTTACAGTGGCGTCCCTTATGACCGTTACATGATCATGAACCGGATGACCGGCCCTTACGCCCCCGTCTATTGGACCCTCATCACCTGCAACATTGCCATTCCGCTTACCACCTTGTGGTTCGCGAAAATCCGGCGGAACGTGGCCGCGCTGTTTGTGATCTCGCTCATCGTGCAGGTGGGCATGTGGCTGGAACGCTTCGTGATTGTGGTAACCAGCTTGCACCGCGACTTCCTGCCTTCATCGTGGGGAATGTACCGCCCGACGAACTGGGACTGGGCAACATTTGCGGGCTCGCTCGGACTATTCCTGACGCTGTTCTACCTGTTCATCCGCTTCTTGCCCATGATCTCGATTTTCGAGATGCGGGGCCTTGTTCACGAGGTGAACGCGAAGAAGGGTTGAAGGGGTCGTTGGGGGCGACGCCGCTTGAAGCCAGCGCTTCTCGCGGCCGAAGAAACTCGCTGATGAAGATGAATCCGCTTTACGGCCTGATGGCCGAATTCGAGACCACCGGCGACCTGCTGAGCGCCGCGCAGCACGCGTACTCTGCGGGCTATCGCCAGATTGACGCCTTTACGCCGTTTCCCGTGGAGGGACTGGCGGAGGCCATCGGTTTTCACCAGACCTATGTGTCATTGCTCTGCCTGGGTGGCGGCTTGGCCGGTTGCCTGGGAGGTTTTCTATTGCAGTACTGGCCGAACGTCTTCGGTTATCCGCTCAACATCGGCGGAAAACCCTACAATAGTTGGCCGTCGTTTATCCCGATCACGTTTGAATTGACCGTGCTGTGCGCAGGACTGGCGACGGTTTTCGGGATGCTGATCCTCAACGGGCTGCCGACTCCCTACCACCCGGTGTTCAACGCGCCGCGGTTCGAGTTGGCTACGAACAACCGCTTTTTCCTCTGCATCAAAGCCCGTGATCCGATGTTCGACGCACAGCAGACCCGGCAATTTCTCGAGGGCATGAAGGCCCATGAGGTATCTGAGATTGAGTCGTAACGGCATGGAAAGCCCGAACTGGCAGGGCAGGGTGTGTCGGGCGCTGGTGGCCTTGGCGGCGATGTGCGCGCTCGGTTGCCGGCTCGATATGCACACGCAGCCGAAATACAAACCCGACGATCCCAGTACGTTTTTTTCGGACGGCCGCGCCAACCGCCCGGAGGTTGCTGACACAGTCGCGCGCGGGCACCTACGCTCCGATGAACTTCTTTACACGGGCCACGTAAAAGGAGTGGTGGCTGACCAGTTCCCGTTTCCGATCACGCGGCAAGTGCTGGAACGCGGGCAGGCGCGTTACAATATTTATTGTTCGCCCTGCCACGACTACACGGGCAGCGGGCGTGGGATGATCGTGCAGCGGGGATTCCCGCCGCCCCCTTCTTATCACTCGGACGGCCTGCGGCAGGCGCCGGCAGGCCATTTCTTTGAGGTCATGACCGAGGGCTACGGCGCCATGTACAGTTATGCAGGAAGAATAACCCCGGAGGACCGCTGGGCCATTGTGGCGTACATCCGCGCCCTGCAACGGAGCCAGCACGCCACACTGGACGACATGCCGGCGGCGGAGCGAGCGAAACTCGCGGGCGAAGCAAAATGAACATGGCGGAGACATCTCAACCCGGAATGGAACGCCTGGAGAGAATCATGCTGGCCGTGGGAGCGCTAGCGCTGGCGCTCGCGGTTGGGGCGGGCCTGCACAACCCCACCCAGTTGCTCCGGTCCTATCTCGTCGCCTTTCTTTTCTGGGTGGGTGTATCGTTGGGCTGTTCCGCCATTTTGATGCTCCATCACGTGGTCGGCGGCGCTTGGGGATTTCCACTGCGGCGCCTCCTCGAGTCGGGAACGGGGACCCTCTGGCTGATGGCGGCCATGATGCTGCCGATTCTTTTCCGGCTGCCGCTGCTCTATAGCTGGGCCGACCCGAGCAAGGTCGCGCTGGATCCGCTCTTGCAGTACAAGCATCCTTATCTCAATTCGCCATTTTTCATCGCGCGCACGGCAGCCTACTTTGCCGTCTGGATTCTTCTCACGCACTTCTTGAGGGGTTGGTCGCGCCGGCAGGATGAAACCGGCGACCGCGGTCTAACTCAGCGTTTGCAGCGTCTGAGCGGGCCCGGCCTCCTGATCTACGGGCTGACCATAACCTTCGCTTCACTGGATTGGGTGATGTCGCTCGAGCCGAGTTGGTTCTCGACCATCTACGGATTGATCTTCATGATAACGGAGGCGCTGGCGGCCATGGCGTTCGTGACGTTAGCGGTAATCCTGTTCTCAAAACAAAAACCTCTCACGGACCTCCTCTCGCCGCAGATGCTGAATGACTATGGCAATCTGCTGCTGACCTTCACCATGTTGTGGGCCTACCTCTCGTTCTCACAGTACTTGATTATCTGGGCCGGCAACCTCCGGGAGGAAATCCCCTGGTACCTGAGCCGCTCCCAGGGGGGCTGGGCAGGAGTGGCGTTGGCATTAATTGTATTCCATTTCGCGGTGCCGTTCCTGCTGTTGCTCTCGCGCTTTGTGAAGCGCCGGGCGCGGATTCTGGGCTGGGTGGCAGGGGGCCTCCTCGTAATGAGCGTGGTGGATATCTTCTGGCTGACTGTGCCTGCCTTCGAGCGCGCGGGCCCGGAGTTCCATTTGACGGATGGGTTGGCATTCCTGGGTATCGGCGGCCTGTGGATGTGGCGGTTTGCGGCGCACCTCGAAGGGAGGCCACTGCTGCCGCAGCACAATCCAAGCCTGAAGGAAGTTGCGCAACATGCATGAACCTGCAAAGGAAGCAGAGAACCGCAAGCGCGGTTACGAGGACTCCGACGTGAGCCTGGGACGGGTGGTCGCCTTTGCCGGAGGCGTGGCGGGACTAGCGATCTTCGGGGTGGTGGTCAGCGCCGTGGTCTTCCACTTCTTCGTCCGCCACCAATCACTGGGACCGCCGGCTTGGCCCTTCGAGGACTCTCGACCGCTGCCCCCCGCGCCGCGCCTGCAGACGGTGGCGCCGCAGGATTTGAAGCGCTACCGCGCCGACCAGGACGGGATCTTGAGTAGTTACGGGTGGGTTGATCAAGACGCGCACATCGTGAGAATTCCTATTGACCGGGCGATGGATATCCTTTTGAAAAATGGCTATCCCGTTCGACCTGGCAGCCCGATAGAAGGCGGCAAGACAAAAACGCCGCAGCCTGCGGAGCCGCCCGCGGATCACCCTGCCGCGCTCGCTTCCCCGGAAAGAGAAGGGAAGAAATGAAGATGCAGACCGTTGCCGGAGGGGAGACCAGCCCGCGCGCGAGGAGAACCCCGAGGTTCCTACGCACGGTGCTGATGACAGCGGAACTCGCGATGTTGCTGCCCCTCTTCACCGCCCGGGCAGCAGGACAGGATAACGCTACCGTCACGCCGCCGCAGTTGCGCGGCGTGGGGATCGAGCAGCGGCTGAATGAGCAGGTCCCGCTGGATTTGAACTTTCGGGATGAGTCCGGCCAGCCGGTGATGCTGGGGTCCTATTTCGGCAAGCGGCCGGTGGTCCTCTCACTGGTTTACTACACTTGCCCGATGCTGTGCACGATGGCGGAGAACGGGCTCCTGAACGCGCTGCGGGATGTGAAGTTCAACATCGGCGAACAGTATGAAGTAGTGACCGTGAGTTTTGATCCGAACGACAAGCCCGAGATGGCGATGGCGAAGAAAGGCATCTACGCCGGTCTCTATGGCCGGCCCGGCGCCAGGCACGGCTGGCATTTCCTGGTCGGTGACCAGCCTTCGATTCGGGCGCTGGCCGGGGCCGTGGGTTTTCACTACAACTACGATCCCAAGACGCGGCAGTTCGCCCACGCGACGGGAATCATGGTGTTGACGCCGCAAGGGAAAGTCTCGCGATACTTTTATGGGATTCAGTATGCGCCACGCGACGTGCGACTGGCGTTGGTGGAGGCTTCGACCGAGAAGATCGGGAACCCCGTTGATGCCGTGCTGCTCTACTGCTGCCAGTATGATCCGGTAACCGGCAAGTACAGCATTATCGTTTCTCGGGTGCTGAAGATCGCGGGCCTGTTGACGGTCCTGTCGCTCGCGACGTTGCTTTTTGCGCTTGCGCGGGGCGGGCGGCACGCGGATTCTAGAGTTTAGATTTCCGATTTTAGATTGGGGATTTGGGATGGAAGGGTAGCGCAGCAAGGCGAATGGGGTGAATGAAAAAGTATGTCGCAAGGGTTTCCCCTCAGACCGGAGCAAGCCTCCACCATCGCGCGCGGGGTGGACCATCTTTACTACTTCCTCACCGCGATTGACCTGTTCTTCACGGCGTTGATCTTTTTCACCATTCTCGCCTTCGTGCTTCGCTACCGGCGCCGCTCGGAGAAGCAACAAGCAACACAAATCGAGGGCCACATTCCGCTGGAGATTATCTGGACCGCGATTCCCTTGGGGCTGGTGGTCATCATCTTCCTGTGGGGTACAAGCCTTTTCATCCGGAACTCACGCCCGCCCGCTGCCGCGACGGAAATCTTCGTGGTGGGCAAGCAGTGGATGTGGAAGCTCCAGCATCCGGAGGGAGTGGAGGAAATCAACGAGTTGCACGTGCCCGTGAACCAGCCCATCAAGCTCACCATGACGTCCGAGGACGTCATCCACGATTTTTCCGTGCCCGCGTTCCGCGTCAAGAAGGATGTGGTGCCCGGCATGTATACGTCGCTGTGGTTTGAGGCGACCAAGACCGGCACGTTCCACATATTCTGCGACCAGTATTGTGGCGCCAACCACGCGCTTATGAGGGGCGAGGTGATCGTGATGGAACCCACCGCATACGAGCAGTGGCTGAGCGGCGGGAGGCGGGGTGAATCCATGGTTCAGGCAGGGGCGAAGCTTTACGACCAACTCTCCTGCATTACCTGCCACGGGACCGGGAAGGCACCACCGCTTTTGGGAATCTACAACAAACCGGTAAAACTGACTAACGGATCGACGGTCGTGGCTGACGACGCCTATTTGCGCGAGTCGGTTCTCTACCCCTCTGCCAAGATCGTGGCTGGCTACCCGCCCATCATGCCCACTTACAAGGGCCAGGTGACGGAGGAGCAGTTGCTGCAACTGATCGCCTATATCAGGTCCTTGAGTCCGCAGGAAGGGAAGGCATCGAAATAATGGCACTGGCAGCGGTGGATTCTGAAACTCGCCGGAACTATTTGAACGCCGATTACAGCATTAAATCGTGGTTGCTCACGACGGACCACAAGCGGATCGGCCTGCTGTATCTGGCGTCGATCACCCTGTTTTTCTTTGTGGGGGGCTCCGCCGCTGTGCTGATGAGGCTGAACCTGCTGGAGCCCAATGGCGCGCTCATCGAGCCCGCCGCTTACAACAAGCTTTTCAGCATGCACGGCATCATCATGGTTTTCTTTTTCATGATTCCCTCCATACCGGCGGTGCTGGGAAATTTCCTGGTGCCCATGATGATTGGGGCGCGCGACTTGGCCTTTCCACGCCTGAATCTGCTGAGCTGGTATATTTTCATGCTGGGCGGCGCGCTGGCCATGTATGCGGTAGTTTCGGGCGGCGTGGATACGGGCTGGACTTTTTACACGCCACTGAGTACGACCTACCTCAACACCCATGTGATGTCGGCGGCCCTGGGAGTGTTTGTCGCCGGCTTCTCGTCCATCCTTACCGGCCTGAATTTCGTAGTCACCATTCACAAAATGCGCGCGCCGGGCATGACTTGGTTCCGCATGCCACTGTTTCTCTGGGCCATATACGCGACCAGCATCATCCAGATTCTGGGGACGCCCGTGCTGGCCGTCACCCTGACCCTGGTCGCACTGGAACGGCTATTCCACGTGGGTGTCTTCGATCCGGCGGTGGGGGGTGACCCGATTCTGTTCCAACACCTGTTCTGGTTTTACTCGCACCCGGCGGTTTACATTATGATTCTGCCCTCCATGGGTGTAGTCAGCGAACTGGTGGCGTGCTTCGCAAAGAAGCGCATTTTCGGTTACAGCTTTGTGGCGTTTTCCAGCCTGGCGATTGCGGTGATTTCTTTCCTCGTCTGGGGCCACCACATGTTCGTGAGCGGGCAATCGATTTACGCCGGCATTATCTTCTCGGCTTTGAGCTTTGCGGTGGCCATCCCTTCGGCGATCAAGGTGTTCAACTGGACGGCCACCCTGTACAAGGGCTCTATTTCCTACCATGCGCCTATGCTCTACGCTCTGGGCTTCATCGGCCTGTTCACCATGGGCGGGCTGACGGGCCTTTTCCTTGCAACCCTCGCGGTGGACACCCATGTGCACGACACTTACTTCGTGGTTGCCCATTTCCATTACATTATGGTGGGAGGGGCCGTAATGGGTTACATGGGCGGCCTGCATTTCTGGTGGCCGAAGATCATCGGCCGTCTCTATCCCGACGGCTGGGCGCGCCTAGCCGCCGCCATCATCTTCTTCGGTTTCAACCTTACCTTTTTCCCCCAGTACATCTTGGGATACCTCGGCATGCCGCGGCGCTATGCGGTCTATCCGCCGGAGTTCCAGGTGCTGAACGTGATGTCCTCGGCAGGCGCGTCGATCTTGGCGGTGGGCTATCTTATTCCCCTCGTTTACCTGATCTGGTCGATGCTCCGGGGGCCGGCGGCGGGGCCGAATCCCTGGGGCGCCAAAGGCCTGGAGTGGACGACGCCATCTCCACCCGCCACCGAAAATTTCGAGTCGCCACCCGTGGTGACGGAAGAGGCTTACGCATACGGAGCACAGGAGGTTTCGGTTGGCTGATTCCCACGCCGCGAGCGCCTTGGCGCACCAGTTCGAGGATCTGGAGCAGCAACACGAGGCCGTCAGCCTTGGCATGTGGGTTTTCCTCGCTACCGAGGTAATGTTCTTTGGCGGGCTCTTCGCGGGTTACGCCATCTATCGCCGCCTCTACCTCCCCGGGTTCGTCGAGGGAAGCCATCTGCTGAACGTCGCGCTCGGCGCCATCAACACCGGCGTGCTGATCTGCAGCAGTTTGACGATGGCGCTGGCCGTGCGTGCCGCACAACTGGGCAAACGCAATGCGCTGGTGACCTTCCTGATTCTGACCCTGGCGCTGGGGCTGGCGTTCATTCTCACCAAGCTGACGCTGGAGTGGCGGCACGATTACCTGGAAGGCCTCGCTCCCGGCCTGAACTTCACCCACGGCGGCCCTCACGCCAAATCCGTCGAGCTGTTCTTCTGTTTCTACTTCCTCATGACGGGCGTGCACGCCGTGCACATGATGGTGGGGGTGGGAATCCTCCTGGTTCTGGTGGTGCTGGCGTGGAAGGGGTCCTTCGGGCCCACGCGCTACAACGCCGTGGAGACCGCGGGCCTCTACTGGCACTTCGTCGACATCGTCTGGATTTTCCTGTTTCCACTTCTGTATCTGATTGGAGGGCGATACTGAATGCTGGATCACGTGGTTGCGCAGAAAACCTATTTCCTGATCTTCGGCATTCTGCTGGCGCTTACCGCCCTGACCACGGGCGTCGCATTTATTGACCTGGGCCAGTGGAACACCATCGTGGCCCTCACCATCGCCTGCTGCAAAGCCACTCTCGTGGTGCTGTTTTTTATGCACCTGCGCTGGAGTACGCGCCTTATCCGCGCGGTCGTGCTCTCGGCGTTGCTGTGGCTCGCCATCCTGATCGGCCTTACCACGACGGACTACGTCTCGCGCAATTGGACGCCCATCCCGCAGCCCTGGGAATCGTCCGTACTGCAATAGCCAGCACCCGGCACTGAGTCCTTCGCCTGAGCCCATCGCTGTCATCCCGAGTCCTTCGTCTGTCATCCTGAGCGAAGGATCCTTTCCGTTTAAGTCGGGATAAACTGCGCGAAGAAATCCCCGTATTCTGGAAAACAAGCAAATGCAGAGATTCCTCGGGTAGTTTACCCTGAGCAGCAGGGCGAGATTCCTCGCTGCGCTCGGAATGACAGCGAAGGGCTCAGAATGACAGCGAGGGACCCTTTTCATATGATTTATCCGGGAAATCACGACTTGCTGACCTGGGCACAAGGCCTAAAATGGGCGGCAGCTCGCGTCTGCTACACGACCGATGAAAGCACTCGCATTAGATTGCCGTGTAAAGGATGTCAAGCATCGGCGGCGAATCGACGAGCTACGGAGGAGGCCAAACTAAGTCCACCTCTGACTCGCTACTTGCTACTGCGGGGCGGGGCCTTGGGTTATTTGGACCAGGTCGTCGGGCCGAATCCACTTGGCGAAAGCCGCCCGGACGTCCTCAGGGGTGAGGGCTACGTAACGGCGCGCGGCCTGGATGGGCTCGTCCAGCGGCAGCCCCATTAATGACCTTGCAATCATGCCGCTGGCAATTGTGTCGACACTCGACTCGGAGAGCGGAATCTCTCGCAACAGCAGCGCCTTCGCCTCCTCCAGTTCATGCTCCGTGGGGGGCGTAGTCTGCATGTCCCTCAAATCGCGCGCCACAATGCTGTGGGCCTTGGAAACGTTGGGGGGATCACAGCCGTAACTGACCTCGTAAACCCCCCGCGTCCTTCCTACATTAAAGGAGGAGGAAACGGTGTACACCAGTCCTCCTTTTTCTCGCAAATCCCGGTAATAACGGGTTGCGTAGAAGCCACCTCCCAAAACGTGGTTACCCAGTTGAAGGGCATAGTAATCGGGACTCAAGCGGTTCAAGCCCAGGGTCTCCGCCAGCGTGACTTCGTCCTGAACCCGGCTCGTATTCGGAACTGCCGTAGTAGCAGTCTTATTGGGCGGCGCCTTGGGCAGGTCGGTTTCAGGCTTGGCGCCCGCGGCTTTCCAACCGTCGAAGTACTTGGCGATAACGGCTTTCGCCTGATCCGGTGTGACGTTACCGATCACCACGATCGTGGCCAGATCGGGCCGGAAAGCAGTTTGGTAGTAATCCCTGACGTCCTGCAATGTCAATTCGGCCACGGTGTCCGGCGTAGCGTGCCGCAAACTCGGATCATTTTTCGGAAATAGAGCAGAGCTGACCGCCTGGTGCGTCAGAAAGTCAGGGCTCTCCAGTTGGCCCGCCACTGACGCGGCGAGCCGCCCCTTCACGGTCTTGAATGCGTCCTCCGGCAGGGCTGGGTTAAGTTCGTTTTCTGCCAAGAGCTGGACAGCCCGGTCGAATTGTGAGGGTAGGACCTGCACGGAAAAGCCCGCCCCCGCAGACTCTTCCGCGCCAATGTCGTCGAGTGCCTTCTGAAAAGCCAAGCGATCGAGAGTGGTTGTGCCATATTCAAAGAGCTGATTGAGAAGATCGCCCACGCCCTCCTTGCCCTGGGGCTCTTCGACGTTGGGATTGTTTTTGATTTGGCCCGAAACACTAACCGTGTTGCTAACCGACTCCGGCTGGACAATAAGCCTCAAACCGTTGGGTAATGACGCGATGATCGGGCGCAAGCTGGATTCAGGCACCGACAGGCGGCTGAGCGCCTTCGCCGCCCACTCCGGGAGGGCAACTTCGTGAGTCTGCTTGGACGCCAGGGACTCCTGACCCCCAAAGGAACTGGAAGAAATCGGCTTCCCTGATGCCTGCGGAGTGAGAACGGCGGTGATGGCCTCATTGAACGTCAAGCATTGGCGAGCCACGCGGCCGACATCTTCCTCAGAAGCTTTGGCAATGGCTTGGATATCGTCGTCGGGCGATTGCCGCCCCTCGATGGCGACCGCTGCCGACCACTCCATGGCCAGTCCCGAAACCGAGTTCCTTTGGAATTCGGCGTCCACGATCTCGTGCCGCCTGGAGGCTTCGATCAAATCGGAAGGCAGGCCGTTTTTCACGTCGTCGGCAAGGATCTTTTTGATCTCATTGACCATCTCCTCCCCATTCCCGCCTTTAGGATAGACCGCCACCGCATATCCCAGACTTGCCTCCGGTAGGGGCGAAAGCTGGAAACCTGCGTAGAGCGCCCTCCCTTCCGGAACCAGGGCATACAGAGAACCGCGCTGACTGCTGAGCACGTCAGCAAGCAATTGGGTGGCGGCATAGTCCGGGCTATTCGACCCCGGCATGCGGAAGGAGACCACCGCCAGCCCGTAAGGAAGGTCCGTGGGGAGCGCCAGCGCCTTGGCCTGCACCGTTTCCAGATTGACCGGGGGGCGCGCGGGGAGCGGTTTTTGGGGAATCTCGCCGAAAAGCGCTTTGACCTGTGCCAGGACGTGCTCCGGCTGCACATCGCCCGCGATTACGAATATGGCGTTGTTGGGAGCGTACCAAGTGTCAAAAAACTGATGGAGCATTTGCCCGGTGGTTTTGTCAAAGGACGGTCGCGAGCCCAGCGCGTCGTGGGCGTAAGGCGTCCCTTGGAACATGGCCTCCAGCATTTGCGTGTAAAAAACGTATTGGGGATTGGAGAGATCCGATGCCACCTCCTGCTCGATGGCGGGACGCTCCTCGTTCCAAAGGTCGTCGGTGTCCAGAGCACCGCGCATGCGGACCGACTCGAGGTGCAACGCGACGTCCAGATCTTCTGCCGGGACCGTGAAGAAATACTGCGTCACGGTTTGTTGCGTGTCGGCGTTAAAATTGCCGCCCATGGCTGCCGAAATGTCAGCCAGTTGATCTGCCGAAAGCCCCGGGCTTCCGCGAAACATCATGTGCTCCTGAGCGTGGGCCATGCCTGGATATCCCGGTGGCGCCTCGTTCGAGCCGACTTGGTAGTTCATGACCGTGGTCACGACCGGGGCCAGTGTGTCACGAACGACAACGACTCGGAGTCCGTTCGCCAGGGTAGCTCGCGTGACGTTCGAAGTCTGCTCAGGTTCGGGGTTTGCAGAATCGAGTGACGCGCAGAACATTAATGTCACCGCGCAGGTGATGAGAGCGAGCCTTCTGATATCCCATGAATGGCCCGACAGTTGGAAGCAGTTTACACGCAACATGGAAATCCCCCCTGATTGTGAGCATGAGTGGCCCCGGTAATTCGCCGTCCCTAACCTTGCAGTCTCCAAGAGTACTCAATTCGCGGCAGATTGCAAAGCCCTTCACTGTCATCCTGAGCCCGTCGCTGTCATCCGGAGCGAAGCGAAGGACCCTTTTCATTTGACTCAGGACAAACTGCGCGAAGGATTCTTTTCATTTGCGGATGCAAGTGCTTGCCCTTCGGTGTCATCCTGAGCGAAGCGAAGGACCCTTTTCATTTAACTGGGGGAAACTACGCGAAGGACGTTTCACAAGGAGTTCACGGAGTGTTTTATCTTTGGAATTACTGAACCACTTGATCGCAGAGGGCGCGGAGCACATCTCGGAACCAGGGTCGCTGTGCCTTATCTCCGCGACCTCTTTGCGAAATTCTTTCCCTCCCTTTGCGGACGTGGGTGCAAAGCCTAAATGGGCGGCATCGCGCGTCTGCAACACGATAAACGAAAGCACTCGCGTGGGATTGCCGTGTGAAGAATGTTAAGTATCGACGGAGAATTGGCGAGCCGTGGAGGAGGCCAAAATACGTCCACCGGTGCGTTAGCTGCTCGGTTGGGTAGTGGTGCAGTTTGAATCCACAACAAAGCAGAGTGGAGGTGAATGTGCCGCGCGAGTTGATGGCGATAAGAATGAAGTTGTGCTTCTATTTAATGCTAACGTCAATTTTATCGAGAACGCGGTCGGCATGTTCCAGAAACTTCATAAGTTCGATCAATCCCCTGATAATTTCCGCCGCAAGAGGGTCACTCGATTTAACGTTCAAGGCGTTCTGAAAGTGTTGCTTCGCTGCCTGTAGTGAAATATCCATTTTCTGACCTCTCAACTAAGCTATGACTTTTGCTAACACTAGGGCCCCGCTTACTGCCAGGGCCTCTCAAAACTCGTTGAGCGCGATCCCAGAGTAGCAGGGGAGTGCGTCTAACGCAACGCCATGGCAGGCTGGCTGGCCGCCACCACCACGCGCAGTCCGCGCTACCGGAGGCAATCCCCGTGGCCAGCCCCGCACGGCCAGCACCCGCACTGAAGACATCCGTCTTCAGGACCGCGGAACTCATCAATCCCACCGGAGAAGAACTAATTCCGAACAAAAACCGGGTCCCATGGCGGCCAGCAAGGAATATGTCCCTGCCTCCGGGCGCTGCCGTTTGAAAACTTCCTCCAGCACCAGAAGCACGGAAGCTGAGGAAAGATTGCCGACTCTGCGCAGGCACTCCCACGACGCTCCCATCTCCTCTTTCGACAACCCGAGCGCCGTCCCGGTTGCCTCAAGGATTTTAGGGCCGCCAGGGTGCAGGATCCATCGGCTGATGTCCTTGCGGGCCAATTCATGGTCGGCCAGGAAAGCGTCCACGTCTTGGCCGAGATGATCCACAATCAGTTGCGGCAGAGTGGGAGAGAGCACGATCTGGAAACCTTTTTCCGAAATGTCCCAGCCCATAATGTGTTCCGTCTGCGGATAGAAAACGGATCGCGTATCTAATATTTCTGCTCCCGCGTAACCTCTTTCCGCGCCCGCCACGATCGCCGCCGCCGCGCCGTCACCAAACAGTGCCGAGGAAATCAGGTTGGCCATGGAAACATCTTCTTTCTGGAGAGTCAGCGAACAGAGCTCCACCGAGAGCAGCGCGGCAACATGATGGGGAAACGCGCGCACGTAATCTGCCGCGCGCGCGATTCCGGCGGCGCCCGCCGCGCAGCCCAAACCAAAAATGGGAATGCGCTTGATATGCGGGGACAGGCCCATGCGATTGACCAGACGCGCGTCAAGCGAGGGACTGGCGACACCCGTGACCGAGACCACGAACAAGGCGTCGATATCCTGAGGGACAAGCCCCACGCCCTCCAAGGCTCGGCAGAGCGCTTGTTGGCCCAGATCCTGCGCACACTCAATCCAGGCATCGTTGGCCTGTCCCCAGGTCGTCATTTCGTAATAAGCGTCCGCCGGCAGCGCCAGAAATCGGCCGTCAATTTCGGCGTGCGCATGCATCCGATCTACCACTTCGGGATTTTTGAGACGGCCACTCCAGTACTTCTTTAATCCCGCGCCGAGAAACTCCTGCGGGTAATAATGCTTGGGGAAGGCGCTACCGACACTCGCAATCATCATATCGTCATTTTGCCCGCGACTCTGAATAGATGTAGCATCTACTGGAGCCGCGAGAGTTCTCTCCTGTAAACCCGGATTTCCATTTTGTCTGCCCGTTTCCGGTCAGCGTATCACAGGTCATCAACTTTTGATCCCCCAAAGTAGAGGTCTTTGGTACTTGTTCCGCGCAAGTCGTCTTTTGATTCCGGCAAGCGTCAATTCCGCCCCGGCGGAAAAGCCAGAAATCGGAAAGTTGATTTCCGGAAACACTCCGGCCCCCGTCCCTGGTCACCCTGATTTTGCTGGTACCGGTGTATATACCTGGAAGGCCGGTTGCTGGCTGGGAAATGGGCAGGCCCCGAAGGCCAAAAGCCCACGTCAATCGAAGTCGTGGCCAACCACATGCAGATCCTGCACCGGGTACCTAAGACCGGAAACTGTGCAAAGGTGGCTGAAACTTCGAAGCCAGCGTAGGCGGCCGACGAAAGCGACAACCCCTCAACGAACCAGCCGACGGGAACGACGAATCAGACATGCCATTTTGTAGCGGGTCATCCCCGTGCGCGGTTCAATGCTATGATTTCTGCTGCCCATGAACTCTCCTGCGGAAAGACTCGACTGGCGCCTGATGCGCCAAATGTTCGGGATTATTGCCCCACGCTACGGCTTCGCCACGCGCGTATTCTCTTACGGCATGGACAGAAGCTGGAAACAGCTGGGCGTGCAGAAGGCTTCCTTGCCGAACGGTGCGATGGTCCTGGACCTGGCGTGCGGCACGGGTGACTTTTCCCAAATCGTCCTGCAATCACTGCCCGGCGCCAGAGTGGTCGCCGTTGACCTTACGGAGCAGATGCTGGACGTGGCGCGGAGGCGCAGCCGGACCGAGATGGTCTGCGGCAACGCTATGGCGCTGCCTTTCGCCGATGGGTTGTTTGATTGTGTCTTCGTGGGCTACGGCCTGCGCAACTTCCCCGACTTGGCCATGGCGCTGGCGGAGATTCATCGCGTGACTCGGCCCGGCGGCTTGATGGTGAGTCTGGATTTCTTCCTGCCCACGAACCGACTCTTGCGCATACTTTATCTTGGATATTTGTACACCCAAGGTGCGTTCTGGGGCTTGCTGCTGCACGGACATCCCCGCCCGTACACGTACATTCCTGACTCGTTGCGGAGTTTCATTTCCATAGAAGATTTGTCATCGTTGTTGCGGCGAACGGGATACGCACAGGTTGATGCGCGCCCTTATATCTTTGGCGGTATCGGACTGCATTGGGGAGTCAAGAGATAGTGCCAGCGTGTCACCATGGTCAGCAAGCAGCGCGGAGGTAGGCGCAGTCTGCCTTTCTCCACGGCACTTATTCGGGAAATTACGACTTGCGGACGTGGGTGCAAGGCCTAAAAGGGGGGCATCTCGCGTCTGCTACACCACCGATCAAAGCACGCGCGTTTGATTGCCGTGTGAAGGATGTCAACTATTAGCGGCGAATTGACGAGCCGCGGAGGAGGCTAAAGTACGTCCACCTCCGCGCCGCCCCCTCCACAGAGAACATTAAACGCTCAGTGTTTTTAGATAGGCTACACCCTGCACGGTGAGTTCCCAGTTCTGCTCGAGGAAGTAGTTCTTCACGCCGCCGGTCTTGGCTGCGACGAAGATCTTGGCCCAGTCGAGGCTGTCTTTTCCGACCGCCAGCCCGGCCCGCCGGCCGCGTGCTCCTTGCCCACCTCCCTGGCCCGGCGGCGGCGCGTTCAAATCCACGCCCTGTAAATGCATGGAGATGAAACGCCCTGGGTATTTTGTGAAATACATCACGGGGTCTCCCACGACCCTCATCGCTGACATCTGGAATTGCATCTTTACGAGCTGGGGATCGAGCCGTTCCAGCAGGACTTCGTAAGTCAGACGCCCGTCGACCTTGGACATCTCAAACCTCTCGTCATGCAGGAACTGCTGAATTCCGGCCGCGGCCGCCAACTCGGCGATCTTATTGTATTCGTCCGCAGCTTTCTTCACCGCATCCAGCGTGGTGACGCCGTTCTGCACCGGCCCGTCCAGGCTCGCCGTGCCCATCTGTGTCATGCCAATGTCTTTGGCCCAGGCAATCACCTGCGGCTGTTTGGTTCGGAGTTCGTCCAACGTGAAGTGGGAGCTCGGACACTGAAGCCCGTGATCTTCCAAGATCTTCCTGGTTTGCTTGGCGTCCGCGAGGCTGGCGAACTCCTCGTACCCCGGCGAGCACAGCTCCAGGCTGCCGACTCCCAGGGCTGCCATGTCCTTGCACAATCCAGCAAAGTCACCACCCTTAATCCTATCCCGGTGGGGATACGTCTGGCTCCCGATCGGTAATCCCAAGGGATTGGCATGAAGTTCCCGAGAACCGACGGCCAGGAACCCGGCGACTGCGACTCCCGTCGCCGATTGCTTAAGAAACCCTCTTCTCGAGATTGTCGACATGTGCGCCTCCCTATTGAAATCGGCGGGCCTTCAGCCCACGCGAGTGACTGTTTACTACGCGCTCGTCAGCTTCCAGCCGTCGCGATATTCGCGGGTCAGGTACTGGTTGGCGTCGGCGAGGTTGGTGAATTTCATGTTCTCCGGGTCCCAGAGCAGCGCCGGCGCACACTCCTCTGGAACGAAGACCTTTCGGCTGTACCGAATTGCCGCCATAGCCAGAGCAATGGCTTCCGAGCAGTTGGCTGCGTTGAGGAAGTTGCCTTGCGAAGGCGGACCTCCTTGGAACGCCGCCAGCCACTCGGCCTCGGCGGCCCCGTAACCGCCTCGCCCGCCGCGTTGATCCCCCTGGGGCTGCGGAAGCCCCTTGCGGGTGCGATACTCCTGCATCTTTTTGGCCGGGATGATGTCATTGTTCAGGATCACTCCCTTATCGCCGACGAACATGGTCCCTGTTGCGGGGATCGACTTGCCGTCTTCCAACAATTCGTCGGGTGTGAAGGGGCGCATTCCACCGTCGTACCAATACAGCTTGAGCGCCGGCCACTGGCCATGTGCTGCAAACTTGAAGGCCACGCGGTTGGCGTAGGGAAATGAGAAGTCATTCATCTTGATGGTGCTGACGTGGTCGGTGATTTCGCAACTGGAGCTGCATTGAGCTTCGAGGCTGTACGGGACCGGCAGATCGAGCGCCATGAAGATCGGCCAGAGGCTGTAGTTCCCCATGTCGGCGATGCTGCCGCCTCCGAATTCGTACCAGCCTCGAAAAACCGCATGGGTATAGCTGGGATGATACGGCCGGTCAAGCGATGGCCCCAGCCACAGGTCCCAGTCGAAGCCTGCGGGTACCGGCGGAGTGTCCGTGGGAAGACTCAGAACCTGCGGCCAGTAGGGGCGGTCCGTCCAATTGTGGACCTCTCTGAGCGTACCGATGGCTCCGTCCAGGATCATGTCTCGCACGGGGGTGATCGGCCTGTGCCAGGCTAGCAGATGGGTGGCCACTCCGGTCTTCCGAGCGGTCTCCACCACCATGCGAACCTCCGCCACGCGGTTGGCGAGAGGCTTGTGTATCAGGACGCGTTTCTTTTTCTTCATGGCAGCGATCGAAATCGTGGCGTGCAGGTGGTCGGGGGTCATAATCTTGACGGAGTCAAGGTCCTTCTCTCTATCCAGCAGTTCGCGGAAATCTGCATAGGAGGCGACTCCCTTGAAGTTCTCCGCTGCCCGTTTCTTCGCGTAATAGGTCTCAATAATCTCTTTAGCCATGTCCCGGCCGCCTCTGATGCCGTCGACTCCGGCTCCCCAATCGGGGTTCTCCAGAACCTTGCGCACACTATCGCGGATGCCGGTCTTGTCCCAGTCGACGTAGTTCGTGCCGTCCTTGACGGGGTCGCATACGGCCGTAATCTGAACCTCGGGAGTGGCGATCAATCGCAGCAACTCTCTCGTTCCCTGAGTGCCGCACCCGATATAGGCCAGGGTAATCTTATCGCTGGGTGCGACATATCCGGGCCCGCCTAGTACGTGTCTCGGAACGAGAGTGAGCGCCAGTCCCGCCGCTGCAGGAGCCAGGAATTCGCGACGGCTGATTTCACCTTTGGGAGTCATGTCGAGCCTCCTTTGCCGATCCTGAATGGCCTTGGGCATGTGGTTCTGCTCGTCAACGCGAGCGCAAACTCGGCCCCGGTCTTCGCTCTATCCCGTGCGACCACAAAATGAGCCAATTTCTTCTTGATAGGATTTCGTCGTCAAGCGGTTCTCTCGTCTTGGGGTCCACGACTTCCGTCTTGGCTTCCCCGCCGTCGCGGATTATACATCCAACTGGACCTTGTGAACCGTTTTCTCCAGTACCCCTTCTCGCCTGTCATCCTGAGCCCGTTCGCTGCGCTCAGGGTAAACTTTGCGAAGGACCTTTTTCGTTTAACTCAGGATAAACTGCGTGAAAAACGCTGGTATTTTCGGAATCAAGAAAATGAGAGGCCGTCGCTGGCCGAGCCAGGCCGGAAGACGTGTGCCACTATGCCCTGCGGATGGCGAGCATGGTGATATCGTCGGACTGGGGGGCACCAGCGGTAAAGGCCAACAGTTCGTGGGTAAGTCGATCGATCATCTCCCGGCAAGGGAGAGCCATGTTCTGGCGGAGGCTGGCGGTGAGGCGCTCGTAAGTGAATTCGTCGAGCGCGCCGTTGTTGGCTTCCGGCACGCCATCCGTATAAAGAAAGAGTGCGTCGCCGGGCTCAAGCTGCGTGCAACTGCCCGTGTACCCCAGGTTGTCGAAGAGACCGAGGGGAACGCCCCCCACCTCGGAAATACGCTCCACGGCGCCGGAGGCGCGGAGCAGATAGGGTGGATTATGGCCGGCACTGCAGTAGCTGAGCTCGCCGGTGCGTACGTTCAAGAGGCAGTAGATGCAGGTAGCGAACATTTCGCCGACCTTTTCGCGCACCAGAACCCGGTTCACATTCAGGAGGCAGTCCTCGGGCCGCATGCCCTGCAGAGCCGTCGTCTTGATCTGGGTGCGCGTCATCGCCATGTAGAGAGCCGCGGGAATGCCTTTGCCCGAAACGTCGCCAATCACCACGCCGAGACGATCCTCACCCATGAGGAAAAAGTCGAAGAAGTCGCCGCCCACGGCCCTGGCCGAGGTCATTTGCGCGTGGATATCGAAGTCTTTGCGATCCGGGAAGGGCGGGAAGGTGCGCGGAATCAGCATATGCTGAATGGTGCGCGCGGTGTCGAGCTCTTTCTGAAGGGCGGCGAGCTGTGCGCGGTCGCGAGCGGCGACCACCATTTCCGAACAAAGCAGCGAGTTTTCGATCGCCGCGGCGGTTTGCAGAGCAATGGTGTTGAGCAACTTGAGATCGGCCGTGGAGTAAGGGGTCCCGTTGGTGTTGGCCAGAGCGATGACGCCGACGGTGCGTTGCTTGGCGCGGAGCGGAGCGCAGATCAGCGAGTGCAGGGAGCGTTCCGCGTCACCGGCGCGGGGATCGGCGGCGCAGTCGTTGACAATCTCGGCTATGCCGCGCTCGACGATGGATGCGACGAACCGGGAGGAGGGAGAAAGCGGGGCAGCCTGGCCGTCGCCGGAGATCCCAAAGGAGGCCACAGAACGGAGGGCGCCACCGGGCTCTTCCCTTACCAGTATGCCGCCGTGCGACGCGGCGATGAGCCGCCGGGCCTGATCGAGGGCGGACTGCCCCACGGCGGAGAGGTCCAGCAAAGCGGCCAGTTGTTCGGAGAGATGCTCAATCGAGTGCACCTCCCGGTAGAGGTGGAGAACTTCTCCAGCCAAGGCTCGGCGTTCGGACTCCTTGGCCGCGAGGTGCGTGAGCAGACCGGCGGCGGCCGCAGCCGGGGCGGGTGCACCGGTCACCCAACCCAGGATGGCGTCTTCAAGGGTAACCGGAACGCGGGAAGGCCCCGCGGAGAGCGCGCCCAGCAGCGGTTGTCCGGCCGCGTCCACGATGCCCACTCCATCCCCCATCGCCTCGACGAGGGCGGTGACCGCGGATAAAGCCCCCGCTTTGGGGCTCAGCAGCGACTTGAGGGTCAGGGCGGCCATGCGTGTTCAGAGTCCCAGCACGGAGCGAGCCTTTTCCAGCAGAGCGTCCGGATCAAAAGGTTTGGTCATGTAGAGGTCGGCGCCGACGTCCTGACCGCGCTGGCGGTCGAATTCCTGGCCCTTGGCGGTGAGCAGGATGATATAGATGTGGCCCAGGCCGAGTTCCTTCTTCACGGCGTGGCAGACGTCGAAGCCGTTTCTCTTTGGCATCATCACGTCCAGGAAGACCAGGTTGGGCTGTTCGTCGCGGATCGTATCGAGCGCCTCTTCTCCATTCGTGGCGGTATAAAGTTCCACCCCGTCGTCCTCGAGTTCCTCGAGGGTCTGCTGGATCAGCGCGCGCAAATGCGGCTCGTCGTCGGCTATGAGAATCTTCATGTTGTTCATCACTGGTAGATGAGGAATACGACGTTCTCCAAGCCTTTCTCAAACCGGAGAGAGCGGACCCCCTGGTCGCTGGAAAGCAGGGAGTTCAAAATGATGATGTCCGGTTTGCAGGATACGGCTTTGGACACAAGTTCCGAGCCGTTGGATTCGACCACCTGGTAGCCGCGAGCTTCGAGGACCTCGGTGAGGGTGCGCACGGTGGGTGCGTCCTCGTCGACCACCATAACCTTCTTCTTGGACTTGCCTTGGTCGAGCAGGGCGCCCACTTCGCGGAAGAGCGACGCCGTGTCGATGGGTTTGGTGAGGTAGCGGTCCACTCCCAGATGGAAGCCGCGTTCCTTATCCTCCACGATGGACAGGATGATGATGGGTATGTCCAGGGTGGCGGGGTCGTTCTTGAGCACGGCCGCAACATCGAAGCCATTCATCTCTGGCATCATCACGTCGAGGATCACGAGTCCGGGAGTCTCCTCGCGGATCAGAGCAAGGGCTTGGCGGCCGTTTTCGGCGAGGCGGACGACATGGCCTGCCTCGGTCAACTCCTGCTGGAGGAGCGAGCGGATGTTGGGGTCGTCATCCACCACCAGGATGGACCTACCCCGCGGCTGCTGGCTGGCCACCTTTTCGCCCAACTGGCGGACCAGCGATTTGATGTCGAGTGAGCGCGGGGCAGGCGCCACGCCGGATTGTACGGGAAGCGTAAAAGAGAACGTACTGCCCTTTCCGGGTTCGCTATCCACCCAGATCCGGCCCCCGTGGTATTCGACGATTTCCTTGCAGATGGGCAGGCCCAGGCCGGTGCCTTTGGGCCGGTCGGTGAGGGTATCGCCTACCTGCTTGAATTTCTCGAAGACTTTGAGTTGATCGGCGGGCGCGATGCCAATGCCGGAGTCCGCGACGCTGACCACGATCTCACCGTTGCGGAGGCTGGCCGCACAGGTGACCGAGCCGGAGTCCGTGAACTTGACCGCGTTGGAGATGAGGTTGATGACCACCTGGATGAGGCGGTCGCGATCCCCCGTGACGTTGGGCAGGCCGGGTTCGACGTTCTGAACCAGAGTTAGTTTCTTGGCTGCCGAAAGCGAAGAGGTGGCTGCGACAGCCCGTTCGATCACCTCGGCGGCGGAGACCATTTCCATGTTCCAGGTGAGCTTGCCGGCTTCGATCTTGGCCAGGTCGAGCACATCGTCGATGAGCTTGGTAAGGCGCTCGCCTTCGCTCACCACGACGTTGAGATTGTCCATCACCTGCCGCTTGGTCTGTTGGATTCTGCGGTCTTCCTCCGCGACCAGGGGGAAGATGCGTTCTTCCAGGCGGCGACGGATGATCTTGGCGAAACCGAGCACGGAAGTAAGCGGCGTGCGGAGCTCATGGCTGACGGTGGAGAGGAAGGAACTCTTGGCGGCGTCGGCTTGCTCGGCGGCGGCGCGGGCTTGGCGGGCATCTTCGAACAGTCGGGCGTTGTGGATGGCGACTCCGACGGCGGACGCGACCGTGGACAAGAGGCGTTGATCGGCTTCGGTGAAGCGGCCTTCCTGCTCGCTGCTCTGGACGCTGATGACGCCGATGGTTTCGCCCCCCGCTGGAATGGGAACGCCCAGGTAGGAGGCGGCTTGGCGTCCCATGCGCTGGACTCCCATCCCGGCGCTGCTGCCGTCCACGCCGTCGTTGATGAGGAGGGCCTGGCCGTTGCGGATGATCTGCGAGGTCAGTCCTTCGCCGAAAGGTATCGACTCGGAGTCTTCCCCGTAGGTGTAGGGGAAATGGAGCATCATGGTGGAGCGATCGAGCAAAGAAACGTACGCGATGGGCGCATGAAAAAGGTCGCGGACCTGATCGCCCACCAGTTGGATCAAGCGGTCCATATCGAGCTGGGTGGAGAGTGCCTGCGTGATGCGGTTGATGGTAGCGAGTTCGGCCGCCTGCTCGCGGATTTCGTGCTCGCGTTCGTTGATGACGCGGTAGGCGCCGGCGTTGTCGAGCGCGATGGTGGTGTAGGCGGCGAGGTTTTGGAGCAGGCTGAGGTCTTGCTCAGTATAGGCATTCTTCTTGAAGCTTTGAATCGTCAGCACCCCGAGGACGCGGTCCTGCGCGATGAGGGGAAGGTAGATTATCGAGGCGGGCGGCTGGGCGGTGCTGCCGTCTTCCAGCAGGCGGTCCCCATGCTCATAAGAGGGAATGTATTTTCGATGTTCAGTCGCGACATCATTGAGGAGAATCGGCTTGCGGTTGTCGAGACACCATACGGCGAACTGATTCTTGTCGCGCGTGTCGCGGGTGTACGGGGCATAGCGCTTGCCGTTCTCAATGGCCAGAGTATATTCGATGACACTTTTTTCCGGGCGGTACAGGCCCACGCCGAGGATGTTAGCGTCAACGATCTGGTTGACTCGCTCATAGAGCTTGAACAGGATGGTGTCGAGCTCGAGGGAGGCGGTAATTTCCTTGCCGATCTCGCTGAGCAGTTCGACGTTCTTCTTGCGGTCGTTCTCCGCTTGGAGGGCCTGCGCCTGAGCGGCTGCCGTTTCGGCGCGCAATTCCGTCTCTCGAAACCGGGATCTCTCGCGCTCCCGTAAAATCAGCCGCCGGCGCTGGAACCGGTCCACCCCGAACATGATGGCGAGCAGTAACAGTAAATACAGCGCATACGCCCACCACGTTCGATACCAGGGGGGGAGGATGATGAAACTGTAGACGCCTTCTTCGCCGGTGCGGCCTTCTAGGTTGCGCGCGCGCACTCGGAAACGATACCAACCGGGGCCGAGGCTGCTGTAGTTGGCTTCCTTCTGTTTGCCCCAGGCGGACCAGTCCTTGTCGGCGCCTTCCAGGAAGTATTGGTAGGTGGTAGCGGTTACGTCGCCGTAGGTGGGAGCAGCGAATTCAAAGCGCAGCGAGTTACGGTCCGGCGGGAGATGGGGGGCGGAGGCTCCGGTGACGGACGATCCTCCATAGACGACGTCCCGGGAGCCGGAGCTGACGCGGCGCACCAGCGCGGAGAAAGACTGCTCCCCCGAGGGTTTCACTCGCTGGTCAAAGCGGACCAGACCATCCGCTCCCGCGAGCCAAAGGATGCCATCGGGCTCAGAAAGGACGCCTTGTATATCGAACCGCGACAAGCGGCGGAACGGCTCCTCCTCGAGCTCATAAGTTCCATCGGGTTTGCGGTGAAATAGGCCCTGGCGCTGATCGTTTGAGGATTCACTTCCGGACCAAATGTCGCCGTTCGGGAGTTCAAATAAGTTGGCTTGCGCGTCGGAATCGGGCAGGGGAAGCAGGAAGCGATTGTCCGGGACGAGTCTGCTAACAGCGCTATCCCAGCGAAGCATGTTCTTTGAAGGGGTGGGAATGACAAAGACCTGTCCGGCGGCGAAGACGACGGCATTCCCGACTTTCCCGATGCCGTCCTGTTCGGTAAGAACCCCCACTAGTTTTCCGTCCTTCATGCCGGTGAAGGGGACGGCAACACGCACAATGTTGCCAGCGGTCGTGGCGGCCCAAAGCGTGCCGTCGGCCTGCTCGGCCAGAGTTTGAACCCCATCCGTGAAATTGGGAAGCCTACCCTCGTCGATCCATCTGCCGCCTTCCCAGCGAAGGGAGGACAGGCCGGAAGGGCCGCCGACAAACACGCGGTGGGGAGATTTCCGGGACTGCGTCACGACGAAACCACCCTGTCTAGAACTCGGCGGTCCAGGAACAGCCGGGGAGACGGTATCACCGTCGATTCTCATGACGCCATCGCCGGTTGCGGCCAGCAGTTGGCCAGGAGTCTTGCCGTCAGGGTCTCGGAAGGGTAGCAGGAAAAAGGCTTGCGTGAAAGAACAGGGGATCGGTTGCAGCAAGGATAAGCCGGTCCTGCCGTTCTGAGCGAGCCGGAAGAGCGCCGTGCCGCTGGCTGCGTCCGCTACATACAGGGACCCCTTATGGCGAGCAACGGCTTGTGGGGTAACCCGGGAGAATATGGAAATCGGGGAGTTGACCTCGACGCGCGTGATGCCTCTGCCGAGTCCAAGCCAGAGGGCTCCCTCGCGATCGGGATAGGCAGCCAAGATGCTATCGCCTTGCAGCCCGGCATCCTTGTCAATAATGCGGCGGAGACGGCCGTCGTGTTCGAGGATCACGGCGCCGCCACGGAGGGTCGTGAGGCAGAAGCCGCCGTCGGGGAGCGGAGTAGACGTGTAGAGCTCGTTTTTCTGGAGATAGCTGTCCGCTTGGCTGGGGAACGGGGTTACTTTCTCGCCGTCATAGAGGGTGAGCGTTTTGTTCCGCGCCGAGACCAGAATGCGCCGGTCGTCGTAGGGATGCAGAAATAGCTTGCGGGCATCCTTGTAGGCGGCGCCGCCCGGAAGCGGGCGCAATTCATCGCCTACAATTTCCTGGAGGCCGACGCCGGTTTGGGAGGTATAGATCCGGCCACGAACTTCCGAGAGCGCTTGGAAGAGAAGAGTAGTAGCTGGCCAGACGTGCATGCGCTGGCCATCCCAGCGAAAGAGGCGTTCATAAGATCGAAAGAAGATCCCCTGCGGGGTGATCAGAACCTGCCAGACATCGTTGAAGCTGCGATGCTCCGGCGGGATCTTGTCCACCAGGGAGACGTATTGCAGAGTTCCGTTGGCGTCGGGGTCAAGGTAGCCGAAGTTTGCATTGGCGCCGACCCAAATCTTACCTGTGGCGTCCATGGCGAGGGAGCGGACCACACTGGAGGGGACGGGGACTTTTCGCCAGGTGACACCGTCGTATTCCAGAACCATATTGTCAACGCCGAAGAAGAGGACGCCGCGGCGGTCCTGGAGAATACTCCACACTTGGGGGTCGGCGCCGTATTCCCTGGGCGTGTAATTGCGCAGAACCGGCATTCCGACTTCCGCCGGTGATTGGGCAGAGCAGCAGGGCGGAAGGGTCAACGCAAGGAGCGCAAGTAGAAGGGGCCAGCGATTAGATCCGGATGTTTTGACCAATAGAATTCCCCAGAACTCCCAGTCTCTAGGAGGGAATACGCCGCTTGTCGCCATCACGCAGAGCGGGCGTATCGCGCCTGTGAATTAAATTTGAGTGTGCAAAAGCAGGAAGACTGTATGTTGCTCTCGCCCTGTTCCTGCCAACGACTAGCATACACGCGACCTTTCCTGAATGCAAGGACAAGTCGAGTTTTGGTGTGCGCGACTTAGAAGTTGGAGGCTTTGCTGGCCGAGTGCGATCTCACGGCGGGAAGTTCATGGAGCGCTGTCATCCTGAGCCCGTTCGCTGCGCTCAGGGTAAACTGCGCGAAAAACGTTTCACACAGAGGTCACGGAGTGTTTTATCCGCTGCGGGCTCGCTGTGTTCTTGAATTTTGAATCTGCCATGGGCAATTCCCTGGCCCCGAGCCCCTTCTGTTCTCGAATCTCAAATCTGCAATCTTCAATTTCCGGACCCCCAGTCTCCCCCTCCTCGCTACCTGCTGTGGTTAAGGTCTGAGAGCCTTTAAGCCACGAAAATGGTACGCTGGCAGCATCCGGAGGTCGTCTATGTCTGAAGGAATTGATCGCCAATCCCTGATCGACGACGAACACCTTAAGCTATTGTCACTGGGTTACATGATTTCGGCCTGCGTCGCTGCTCTCTTTGCTGTCCTGAGCGTGTTTTATATTGCCATGGGCGTCGTCTCCCGCACTCCCCCTGGTACGGCTGGCAACCCGCCACCTGCCTTTGTGGGATGGGTGTTCGCAGTCGTAGGGTTAGTGCTCTTCCTCCTTGCGGTAGGGATGGCGGTCGCCAGGTTCTGGGCAGCGCGGTGCATCAAGCAGAGAAAGTCGCGAAATTTTTGCCTGGCCGTCGCGGCCTTCGGCTGCCTGGAATTTCCCTACGGCACGGCGTTGGGCGTCCTCACCTTTAGCGTTCTGGGGCGCGCATCGGTGGCCGAGCAATTCACCGCGCAGCAGTAAGGGATGTGTGCTTGGAAGCACTAAAGGAATAAAGGCACTGATTCGAGAAATTACAACTTGCGGACGTGGGTGCAAGGCCTAAAATGGGCGGCATCTCGCGTCTGCTACACGGTGAAAGGAGCCGCGTGAGATTGCCGTGTGAACGATGTTAAGTCTCGGCGGCGAATTGACAAGCCGCGTTCTCGCATCTCAAATCTCCAATCTTCAATTCCCGACCCCCAGTATCCACCTCCGCGCTTGCCGCTTACGGCCACCGCTGCGGCGCACCAGCCTCAGGAGCTCCTATCGCCTTAAACCATCTTCCCGCTTTACCCTCAAGAGAGAATCTAGCTTGCTCAATGCGATCCAGCAGAACCTATTTAGAAACTAGAGACGGCATTTTGATCCATCTCGGGCGCATGACGGCACCCGGAGATAATTCGCTTGGATGTATTGCGGCCTATCCGCACAGGTGCCGTGCAACCGCGCGGAATTGCAGTAGATGAACCTGTTCTCGACGACTACCATCGATAAACGCCGAAGCGCACAGCGAACTCGCTTAATTCCTGGATCATTGCCTACTCGGAAGTCACTTCATGGTAGGACGCGACGGAGTTATTTCGGTCGTCTGGCTGCAACTTGCGGCCGCACAGATACTTCCGGCCCTGTAAATCGCTCAGCCTGTAGAGGCGGCTTTACGCCGCCATCTTGGCGAGGTAAACTCGGCGCTACGCAAACGCGTCGGGCGGGGGGAAGGTCATAGTCCTGGGCCACCGCAGCGGAACAAGTGAAGTGATGCCTCACCTGTCAGGCGTCGGCGGACACCCTCTCCCGCCGGAGGCTGTCTCCGAACTCGGCTTCGCCCGCTCTAGCGCCGCTCTATGAGCGGCGAAATTGTTGAGAATCGGAAGCTGCAGGCAGCGGCGGCAGCATCCCCACGACCAACCAGTAGGCGAGCAACCCCGCCATGAGCACAACCGGACCCAGCACAAAACCCGGCATGTACGAGCCAGTCCGGCTGATGAGGAAGCCGCTAACCAGTGCCGAAACTCCTCCCAGGTTCCCGGCGAAATTCTCAAATCCTGTCCAGGCCCCGATTTCATTGAGTGGCGCGCAGCGCTGCAGGATCACGAGCAGATTTCCAACCGCCAGGCCAACCAGCGACGCTCCGCTCAATAGCAAAATGGCGGTGGCCGCCCGCTCCACCTGCGTCGCAGGGATGAGCAACAAACCCCACGCAAACGCCACGGTCACAATTCCCTTGCGCGTGCGAGTTTCATCCCAGCCGCGGCGGATCAGGCGATCAGCGACCCAACCTCCCACCGGCTCACTGACGGCAAAGACCAGGTAGGGGACGGCCGCGTAGACACCGGCCTTCAGGATAGACAGGTGCCGCGCTTCCATGAGGTAATCCGGCAGCCAGGTGAGCAGCAGATACCAGTAATACCCGTAGCAGAAGAAACCCAGGCACAAACCCAGCAAGTTCCGGTTAAACGTAATGCCTATTCGCCGGGCAGTGGGGTGGCCAGATTCTTCCGGAACCGCGTAGGGTTCCACCCATGGCACTCGCACGGGGAAAGCCAGCAACCACAGGACCACCCAGCCCAGGGCACCGAATCCCACGAAAACGAACATCCACCGCCATCCCCAGACTAGGATCAGCCCGGCAATCAGTGGCGTTCCCAGGGCCACGCCGATGCGCGTTCCACAATCGAAGAGGCCGGAGGGGAGTCCGCGGTCTTCCGGGGCGAACAAAGAACTGACGATCTTGTTCCCTCCAGGAAGGAAGATGGACTCTCCCACACCCAATAGAACCCGTAGGGCGATCATCACGGCCAAGCTTCCTGCCAGACCCATCAGGCCACAGCTCAAGGACCAGAGGGCAAACATCCCGGCGTAGAGCCACCGTAGGCCCGAGCGATCCGCCAGCCAGCCGATGGGGACTTGCATCAATGCGTAGGAGGCGAAGAACGACCACAGCAGCAAGCCCTTGTGAAGAGCGTCGATGTGCAGTTCGGCGGAGATTACCGGCAAAGCCACGGAGAGCGTGGCACGGTCGAGGTAGTTAATGACCGCGCTGGCAAACAGCAGCCCGACAATCAGCCAACGCCGCGGGTTGGAGATGCCGCCGCAAGTTGCCGGCAGCGGCAAAGGCCCGGAGAGAGATTGAGGAGGATTCGCCACGAATTTCGTCCCGGTGGCAGTGGAGTCCACAGCATAGCGCAACCTGTCCACCTGTCAAGCGTGTCAGTGGCGCAGGCACTCGCGACGCGCCTTGCGGCCACTTGCTGGCCCCTCCGCCTTTCGCAACGCCTTTCGCAAGCACTTGCATCTGTCCACGGCGCGGTTTATCTTAAGGGGCTGAAAGGAACCGCCTTCAAGGTACGGCCGCCGCACTTGCCAAGGAGAAAACTCCAACCGCAGAAGACTCGTAGACCAAATCTGACCGGCGCTGCGCGGCAACGCGTGAGCAAATTCCTTTCTTTCCTCAGTCCTTTCGAGCCCGGTCATCCGCAAAGGAGGATGGTTATGCTGGAATCATCTAATCGGAAGAAGCACGAGGGAGTATGGGATAAGCGCGCGGCGCTTGCTGAGGGAGCCGCGACGATGCCAGGGCGCCGGGGATTCCTGAAGTCTGCCGTGGCGCTTGGAGCCGGGGTGCTGGCGGCGGGGGAGTGGGCATTCCCAGGGAACGGCGCTGCGCAGGCCAAGAAGGTTGTGGTAGGCGCCCACGGCTGGGTTTACGCGGCGCCTATGCCGGACAATGACTACACGCCGATTCTCGAGCAGATCTTTTCCGATCTCAAATACGCGGGCATTGAGGCGTTCGAATTGATGCACAACGTCTTGCGGCACTCCGATGCCGTGGAACACATTGGCGCGCTTTCGCAGCAGTACGCGCTGCCCATTCTCGGGACGTCTTTCGGTGGTGATATGTGGGACCGCACCAAGCACAGCGCCATTCTGGAAGACGCCGAGCTGGTGATCCCGCGGGTCGCCAAGCTGGGCGGGCGCACGCTGGGCACCTCGGTGGGCGCCGCGCCCGCGCCCAAGACGCCGGAGCAGCTCGATGCGCAGGCGGAGCTGCTGCGGAAAATCATCACCCTCGGCCAGTCGCACGGGGTCGTTCTGAACCTCCACAACCACACGTATGAAGTCGAGAATGGCCTGCATGATCTCAAAGGCACGCTCGCCCGCATCCCTGACGTCAAGCTGGGGCCGGACCTGAACTGGCTGGTGCGCGGCGGGGTCAATCCGGTGGACTTCATTCATAACTACGGCAAGCAGATCGTGTTTATGCATATCCGCGACCAGAACGCGGATGGTAAATGGACCGAAGCCGTAGGCGAAGGCACTACGGATTACGCCGGCATCGCCCAGGCCCTGCACGCAATTCCGTTCACGGGTGACGCGGTGATCGAACTCGCGCACGAACAGGGATTCAAATTGACGCGACCCTTGCGCGAGGACTGGAAAATCAGCCGCGAGTTCGTCCGCAAGACGCTTGGTTACTGAGGCAGGAGGCATTCTTAGGATTCAGCACTGTCCCGCCCGGCCCCTTTTCGGGTAACGGTGTCATTGGTTGGAGACGGGCCCTCCCCGATGCGGTCATTCCCCTTTTTTCCTGTAGTGTCTCAGTCTGATGTAGAGGCGGCTTTACGCCGCCATTTGGCGAGGTAAACTCCGCTACGTCTTCAAACTGAGACACTACCTTTTTTCTTGGTGGCGCGAAGTTTCCGGCCAGAGTATGATAGATACATCAGCAATCCAGCAATCGAATTGACCAGCCGTAAAATCGGAAGGAGTGAGGATGGACAGGAAGTATCGACAGCGGGGGTATATGGACTCGGGCGGCGAGCGCGAACGCCCCGAGCACAAACCCGCGAAGAAACCCGAGATCTTCGGCCCGCGAACCCCGAACTTGCCGGGCAAACGCGAGGTGGTGCGCTGCGCTTCCTGCGCCGCGCTGCTGCCGGCGGGCATCGATTACACGGGCAAGTGCCCGCGTTGCGGGTTTGAACTGCATAGCTGCAAACAGTGCGCCTTCTTTGATTCCGCCAGCCGCTTCGAGTGTACCCAACCGGTCAGCGCGCGTATCCCCAAGAAAGATGCTCGCAACCACTGCAACTTTTACTCGCCGCGTGCCACGATTGAACGCGAAACCTCAAGCGCCAGGCCACTGGATGCTCGCGCTGCCTTCGAAAACCTTTTCCGGAAATAGAGGGGCCCGCTGGCTTCCGGCGTGAATTAAGTGGGATGACGTTGGTCAAGTGTCCTCAAGATGAGATAGGACAAGTTGTCATAGTGCATTTTAGATGGACAATTTGTCATGCTCCTTTCGACGCCGTTTTATTGCAGTTTAATCAAGATAATTCACCATCCAACGATTTTTTGTTCCAGTTGGCAGCTTGAAACACTCTAATCAACTCCACTACGCTAGAGCCCTCAAAGCTCTCACAGCTCTTGCTCTCGCGCTGATGGACAGCGGCACGTTCGTTGGGGTGCACTGCTGAATCACTCGTATTCTTCAGGAGGGATCGTGGCCACTTTGACTATAGCTCCGCCGACCAAGTCTCGCCGCCGGAGTGATTTTGAAATCATCCAGCCCAAGACTACTTTTACCGGTTCGCCCATCGAGCCGCTCGAGAGGGGCTTGCCCAAGACGACGCAATCCGTCTGCCCCGAATGCCTGCAGGTGATTGAGGCGCGCCTCTTCGAGGAGAACGGCGCCGTTTACATGGAGAAAACCTGCTCGGCGCACGGCGACTTTCGCGACAAGATTTACTCCGACGCTCGCCTTTACCTCAAGATGGAACGGTGGGAGTTCGGAGACAATCGTGGCCTGGAGAACCCTGCCATCCTGAACGCAACGCGCTGCCCCGACGACTGCGGTCTTTGCTCGCTGCACACGTCGCACACGGTTCTTTCCAACGTCGACCTGACTAATCGCTGCAACCTGACCTGCCCGGTCTGCTTTGCCAACGCCAACGCGGCCGGGTATGTCTACGAGCCTTCTTTCGAGCAGGTGCGCGACATGCTGAAGGGCCTGCGCGCGCAGCGTCCTGTACCCAATCGCGTGGTGCAATTCTCAGGCGGTGAGCCGACCATGTACCCGCGTTTCCTGGACGTACTGCGCATGGCCACCGAACTTGGCTTCACGCACATCCAGGCGGCCACCAACGGAATCAATTTCGCGCGTCCGGAGTTTGCTGCGGCCGCCAAGGAAGCGGGCCTGCACACTCTCTACTTGCAGTTCGACGGCCTCACGGATGACATCTATCTCCGCACCCGCGGCCAGCGCCTGATGGAAAAGAAACTCGCCTGCATTGAGAGTTGCCGCGAGGCGGGCCTGAAGATTGTTTTCGTACCCACCATCGTCAAGGGCGTGAACGACCATCAACTCGGCGACATGGTGCGGTTCGCCATCGATAACATCGATTGCGTCAGCGGCTTCAGTTTCCAGCCTGTGGCCTTCACGGGGCGCATCAATCGCCGCGATCTGGAGGAGAAGCGCTTTACGCAGTCGGACCTGGCCCATTGCATCGCCGACCAGACCGGCCTGACCGACGCGTATGACGACTGGATGCCGCTCGCTTGCACGTCGCCGTTCTCGAAGCTGCTGTCGGCGCTGCAAAACTACCAGCGACCCAATCTGACTTCGCACCCACACTGCGCCATGGGGACCTATCTTTACGTCGATCCCGTTTCGAAGAAAGCGGTGCCCATCACCCGCTTCTTCGATATCGGCGCCATGCTGCGCGACATCGACCTCCTGGCGCGTAAAGCCGAGGGGGCACGCGTCAAGCTCTTCTCGAAAGTCAGCGCGTGGAATTCCCTGCGCCGCCACTTCAAGCGGGAATTCGCGCCCCCAGGCCTTACCTTTGAACGCTTTCTGAACACTCTCCAGGGCATGACCGACCACAGCCAGGGCCGCGGTCGGGGTGACGGTACGTTTACATATAAAACCCTACTTGTCGCGGGTATGCACTTCATGGATGTCTATAACTATGACATCAACCGCGTCAAGCGATGCGTCATCCACTACACTGCGCCCAACGGGCTGGTCTACCCCTTCTGCACCTACAACTCCGGCCCCTGCTTCCGCGAGAAAATCGAGAAGCAGTTCTCGGTGCCTCTCGACCTTAAAGTTGCCAAGGCGTCACCTTCGAATGGCAATGGTAATGGGGCGGCGAGCGCCGCATAGCTCCGGCGTTTCGCCGGGCATGCACTGTTGGGGATTTGGAATTTAATCGTCGTAAGGGGCGGGCCATGTGCTCGCCCTTTTGCTTGCCGGCGAGGGGCGCGTTCGCAGGGCGTCAGCCTGACGACAACGGATGCCATTATTGCCAGCATTGCAGTGGAGAAAGCCGTCGCGGTCTTTTCGCTGAACCGCGACTTTGTGCGAATGGCCGACGCAATCGACCTCTGACTCCGTCACCCTTCGTCCCGGGCGAGTGGTGACTCGTAATTCTTCCGCCCAAGCAAATCCGCCCATTTCTGCTCTCTTGTGCCATAATTGGGCGGCCAGATTCGCACTTTCGTATTCATGTGATCAGGGAGGAAAACATCATGGGATCTCGGCGTGATTTCATAAAGACCTTTACCGGGGTGGTGGCAAGTTCCGGGCTTGTGCAGGCGGCCAAGGCGCTGCCGGCGGCGGGACGCAGCTTCCGAGGGCCGTTTGGCGTGCAGCTTTACAGCCTGCGCAACCAGCTTGACAAAGACGTACCCGGCGCACTCAAGCACATCCGTGAGGTCGGGTACACGGCGGTAGAAACGGCGGGCTTTTACAATATGAAGGCTGAGGACTTCAAGCGCGAGATCGACAAGGCGGGTCTGAAGTGCACCGGCATGCACGCGGGCGACGACGACCGCTTCCGCGACCATCTCGATGAGATTATTGCCGAGGCCAAGCTCTTCAAGCCCCTGCACGTCACCTGCCCCTGGGTGCAGGAGGAGCATCGTAAGGACGCGGCAGACGCGAAGCGCGTCGCGGCGGATTTCAATGCTTGGGGCAAGAAACTCGCAGCCGCGGGCTTTCGTTTCTCCTACCACAACCACGATGTGGACTTCCAACCGATCGGAACGACCACTGCTCAAGACATATTCCTCAGCGAGACCGATCCCAAGCTCGTGGACTTCGAGTTTGACCTCTACTTTGTCCAGAAAGTGGGACTCGTTCCGGCGGACTTCATTAAGAAGCATGCGGCGCGCGTAAAGCAGTTGCACTTGAAGGACATCGCCAAGGGAGTCAAGGCGGGGTTCCAGGAAGAACCCGACTCGACTTGCGTGCCCCTGGGGACGGGCCAGATTGACTGGCCGAAGACACTGGCCGCGGCAGCAGAAGCCGGTGTGAAAGAATACTACGTCGAGGACGAAAGCCCTACGGCGTGGGACGGCATCGCGAAGAGCTTCGCATATTTGAAGTCGGTGCGGTTCTGAATTGCGTGCTCCGGAGGTCACGAGGTTGCCGGCATCCACCGTGGCCGAAACCAAATCACCAGGGTTGGCCTGGCCGCTCACGCGCCTGGACGTAGCCGGCGCCTTTGGCGACATCGGTGTGCTCTTCCCCATCGCCATCGCCCTGATCACTCTGAACCATCTGAATCCCACGGCGCTGTTCCTGGCGGCCGGGCTCACCTATTGTATCGCGGCGCGATATTTCCAGATTCCTATGGCCGTGCAGCCGCTCAAAGCGGTGGCGGCGATTGCCTTGGCCTTATCGCTTCCGCCTTCCGCCATCGCCAGCGCCGGCCTGCTGATGGGCGCGCTGCTGCTCTTGGTGGGCTTGACGAATCTCGCCCCGTGGCTGGCCAAGCTCTTCACCCTGCCGATTGTGCGCGGGATTCAACTGGGGCTGGGCCTGCTGCTAGCGCGCGAGGGTTTTCGCTTGCTGCTCAGGCCGCAGGGGGGACGGACTCTTCCCGCGGGCGCGCTGGGGCCGTGGCTGGTTTCGCTCGCCGGGGCCGCATTATTGCTGGCGTTTCGGAATTCACGCCGTTTCCCCGCCGCGCTCGTCCTGTTGGCGGCGGGAATTAGCTGGGGCGTGGCGCTCCACTGGGGCAAACTCCCGACGCTGAGCTTTGGCTTCGTGCCGCTCGAATTGCTTCATCCTCAGGGAGCAGAACTCAAGCGGGTCCTGACCCTGCTCGTCATTCCGCAATTTGCCCTGACCTTCGGAAACTCGATTGTGGCCACCGAGAACACCGCGCAGATACTTTACGGCGAGCGGGCCCGGCGGGTCACAGTGCGCGCTCTCAGCTTGAGCATCGGCATTGTGAACCTGGCCAGTGCCGCAATCATGGGCTCCCCACTCTGTCACGGTTCGGGCGGAATCACGGCGCATTACCGCTTCGGCGCGCGCACGCCCAAGTCAAGCTACGTGATTGGCGGCGTGTGCCTCCTGCTGGCTTTCTTCGGCCGAGCCGCGGTCAGCTTGCTCAACCTGATCCCCCTGGCGGTCTTGGGAGTGTTCCTTGTCTACGTGGGCATCCAGCACGCCTCCTACCTGCGCGACATCCTCAAGCGCCCGCCTCTGCTTCTGATTGCCATTGCGGTTGGTCTTGTCTCGCTGCTTACTACTAACCTGATGTGGGGATTCCTGACTGGGTTTGTCCTGCACGGGATTCTTTGGACCTGCACCCAGGTGCGCGAGCGCCGCGCCAGTGGCATGGAAGGCACTAAAGAGAGAGAGTAGAGCAAAGCTCGCTTTCCAGCCTTGCGGCCTTTCCATCGCGCCGTGCTTTTGGCGGCGCGTCGGCGCGGCCCCGGGAAAAGCGCGAGACTTCATGCAGAAAGCGGGCTACGCCCTGCCGCTTGCTTACGAGCGCTGAATGTCAAAATAGAGCCAGATACTTCGGGCTGGAAGTCCTTGAAGCCTGACGCGCTCAAGCACTGCTCCATCTCAGGAAGCTCGAATACATGCAGGCCTTGATTCCTGCGAAACCACTCACGTACACGGCGAAACTTGAGGATGCCTGCGCGACCGGCGGTGAAAGTGAAGACTGCAAGGATAGCTCCTGGCTTCATGACGCGCGCCATCTCGCGCAGAGCGATCACGGTATCCGCAAAGAGATGCAGCGAGCCACAGCAGAGCGTGGCGTCGAAAAGGCTGTCCTCGAAGGGAAGGGCCTCCACTCTTGCCCGGGCGAAATGCACGTCGGGAATGCCTTCCTTTGCCGTGTAGACTGCGCCTTGCCGAAGCATCCCCATGGATACGTCGATCCCGAACACCTCCTTCGACGGTGACGCCACCCGCCGGCCATAGGTGCCAGGGCCGCAGGCAACGTCGAGCACCCGGCCTTGGACTGATTGGACCTTCTGGGACACGATACTGATCAGTTGGGCAAGAGAGGGGCTGCGAAATCCGCCATAGATATTGAGGACGATCGGGTACCATAGCTTGGTTTCGTAAATGCGTCCCATCCGATCGATGAAGCGCATTCTCCTGAGTACGGGATCTTTACTTTGAGATAGTTCTTCCCGGATGAAGTCGGGGATGCCCTCTCTGATGGGGTAGGTTTGGGAACAGGGGGTACAGCGGAGCACAGCCTCTTCCTGGTGCAAGAGACCCTTGCAGACGGGGCACACGTAAATTCCAAGTTCGCTGGCAACGGATGTGTTAGTAGTGATGTTCAGCCTCCTAGGTGCTGTGGATGCCGCTCTAAGTCTTGTTTAGGCTGGCCTGGATAAAACAGGTCCTTGGCTCCCTAAGACGAAACCGCTCGTGGTGAGCCCCGGGGCACGGTTTTGTTTGCACTGACTTCTTCTACCGCACGGTCGTGGAGCCTCGGCGCCGGCCCTGCAGTGAATAGCCCCAGTAGCGACGATTTGCAACAGGGTTATTGATCTAACGCCGTTCCAAGAAATTTCTGGCGTTGGAAAACCAAAGATACTACGTCCGGTCAACCCGCGAGTCAACGACCGCTCAATCCGGCCCACACTTCCTCGGGACGCGCCACAACCGATAGCTGAGATTCTGCACTTCCGGCCGGGATATGATTCAAATGGCGGACCCGTCTCAGTGTTACAATCCCTGGTCAGGACCCCTGCATGACTCATCAGCCTGACCTGTACGCCCGCTGGGCACTTGAGATGCGTCGCAAGGAATTCTTCCGTCCCGGCCAGCGCGTGGGCGTAGCGGTCTCGGGGGGGCCGGACTCCGTTCTGCTGCTGCATTTCCTGAAGCTGCTGGCGCGGGAAGTGGGACTGCCGCTGGCGGCCGTACACTTCAATCATCATCTGCGCGGGGCGGAGTCCGACGGGGACGAAGCCTTTGTGCGCGGGCTCGCCGAAGCTCTGGAACTGGACTTCCTCTCGAGCGGAGCGGATGTGGCACGGGTGGCGCGCGAACGTCGCCGCAACCTGGAAGCCGTGGCGCGCGAGCTGCGCTACCGCTTTTTCTTTTCGCTCGTGGATCAAGGCCGGCTCGACCGCGTGGCCACGGCGCACACGGCCAACGACCAGGCGGAAACTGTGCTCCTGCGCCTGCTGCGAGGCACCGGCACGCGCGGCCTGGGGGGAATCTATCCGGTGCTGGAGGGTAAAGTCGTTCGCCCCTTTCTCAGCCTGACGCGCGCCGAAGTGATGCAGGAAATCGCGGCGCGGCAACTCGAGTACTGCGTGGACTCATCGAACCTCAACCCGCGCTTGCAGCGGAACAAAGTGCGCGGGGAGCTGCTGCCGCTCCTCGAAAAGGAATTCAATCCGGCGATCATCCCCCTCCTCAAGCAGCTTGCCGACAACGCTCGCGACGACGAAGCCTTTCTGGAGCGCCAGGCGCGTGAGAGGGCCCAACCCTGGCGGGTGCGGAAGGGATCCGAAGAGCGCATTGCCGTTCGCCCCCTGCGGGAATTTCCTCCCGCCCTGGCGCGGCGGGTGTTGCGCCAGATGCTCGAATCCATGCGGGGCTCGTTACGCGGGCTGACCCACGCGCACGTCGACGCGCTGCTGCGGTTTGCCATCGAGGCGCAGAGCGGGAAAACTCAAACGCTGCCGGGAGACGTGCTGGCGCGCAAGGAGTTTTCCTGGCTGGTGCTTGGTCCGGCTCCCCATACGCCGGAGAAAACGGACTATTCTTACGCCGTAGCCATTCCGGGAGAATTGCCTATTCCGGAGCTGGGCTGCATCTTTCACTTCAAAATTATTAACCGCGATGAACCCGGTAGGGCGTATAATGAAGAGAAGCTTGATGGCCTTGACCCGCAAAAGTTGGCAGAGCCCCTTGTTTTGCGCAACTGGCGGGCGGGCGATAGATTTTGTCCCGCGGGGAGCCGAGGGGTTCGCAAGCTGAAGGAACTTCTTCGCGAGCGCAAGATTCCAGAGGTTCGACGCAGCCTCTGGCCCGTCCTGGCAGCCGGGACCCAGATCGTCTGGGTGCGAGGATTCCCGCCGAGGGGATCAGCGGCGGCATCCGATGAGACCCGTCAGGTGCTGATTGTGAAAGAGGAGCCACCGCCGTCATTTTAGGCCGCCGGGGTGGACCGTCCGGTATGAAGAAACGCTCCCAGCCCGTTTCCAAGAAGCGCCGTTCGGCACCACGGGAGGCAGCTTCCGATGGTCACCTCAAGGTGGCCATCAGTGAAAAGGAAATCCGCCGGCGGGTGCGCGAGCTGGCGAAGCAGATCGATCATGATTACCAAGGAAAGACCTTGCTCATCGTAGGTGTACTGGAGAACTGCTTGATGTTCATGGTGGACTTGCTGCGTGGCTTGACGATTCCGGTGGCCTATTCCTTCATCTACTCGCAGATGCAGGACAGTGAGTTCGGGCTGGTGGCTATGAGGGAGATCACCTATCTTCCTCCCGTGAATCTGGGGGGCAGGGACGTCCTCCTAGTGGACGGGGTCCTGCAGTCAGGGGTGACGCTGGATTATCTGTGCCGCACCCTGCTGGCGCAACGCCCCGCCTCGCTACGTACCGCAGCGCTGCTCGACAAGAGCGACGAACGCAAAGTGGACGTTCCAGTGGACTACGCAGGCTTCAAAATCTCGGGCAAGTTCCTGGTTGGGTATGGTCTGGGTTACCAGGACCAGTATCGCACTTTGCCCCACCTTGCGAACCTGGTTGGAAGGCAGACTGGGACCCGCAGGGCCGCGGCGCGCATCTAATCAAGAGGCCCAAGGCGGGCGGGGAAGGTAAAGGATGTTGCAGTAGGTTGGAGGAGGGTGGTCCGTGAACTCGGCAGTTAAAAACATAATTTTCTGGGTCGTGATGGCAGTCACTGCGGTGCTGATTTGGGCGGTGGTAAAGTCGAGCACCGGCGAAAAGGTGGCGGATTTGACCTTTACGCAGTTCATGAGCGAAGTGAACAAGGACAATGTCCGCGACGTGACTATCGCGGGCGGCGACGTCACGGGCACCTACAAGAAAGACAACGCCCATTTCAGAGCCACCATCCCCTCGAACTACCCGGACCTTTACAAGACCCTCCAGGACAAGAACGTCAATGTCACCATCAAGGACAACTCTGGAAACTCCTGGATGACTTGGCTGGCGAACGGCTTACCCATGATTGTCATTTTGGGCCTCTGGATTTTCATCATGCGCCAGATGCAGTCCGGGGGGAACAAGGCGCTTTCATTCGGCAAGAGCCGCGCGCGCCTGCTCTCGAGCCAGCAGAAGAAGGCCACGTTTAAGGATGTGGCAGGCGTGGAAGAGGCCAAGGAAGAACTGCAGGAGATTATCGAGTTCCTGCGCGAACCTCAGAAGTTCCAGAAGCTGGGGGGGCGCATTCCCAAAGGCGTGCTGCTCGTCGGCCCTCCGGGAACCGGCAAGACTCTGCTGGCCCGGGCCATTGCCGGGGAAGCCAATGTTCCCTTCTTCTCGATTTCCGGCTCCGACTTCGTCGAAATGTTCGTGGGCGTGGGCGCCTCGCGGGTGCGTGACCTGTTCGAACAGGGCAAGAAGAACGCTCCCTGCATCATCTTTATCGATGAAATCGACGCCGTCGGCCGTCACCGCGGCGCTGGCCTGGGCGGCGGCCATGATGAGCGCGAACAGACTCTGAACCAGTTGCTGGTGGAAATGGACGGCTTCGAGTCAAACGAAGGCGTCATCCTGATTGCCGCCACCAACCGGCCCGACGTGCTTGACCCTGCGCTCCTGCGGCCCGGCCGCTTCGACCGGCGTGTGGTAGTCCCGCGGCCCGATGTGGGCGGGCGTGAAGCCATCCTGAAGGTCCACACCAAGAAGATTCCGCTGGCTGAGGACGTCGACATCTCGGTTCTGGCGCGTGGCACCCCCGGTTTTTCGGGCGCCGACCTGGCGAATCTCGTGAACGAAGGGGCGCTGCTAGCGGCCCGCCAGAATCGCAAGACCGTGACCATGGTCGACTTCGAGACGTCCAAAGATAAAGTCTTGATGGGCGCCGAGCGCAAGTCGATGATTCTTTCCGAAGAGGAAAAGAAGAACACGGCCTTCCACGAGGCCGGACACGCCCTCGTCGCCTCCATGATTCCTAACGCCGACCCGCTGCATAAGGTCACCATTATTCCTCGCGGCATGGCCCTGGGCGTCACCATGCAGTTGCCGATCGACGACAAGCACACTTACACGCGCGATTATCTCGAAACGCAGCTCGCCATTATGATGGGAGGCCGCGCCGCCGAGGAGATTTTCCTCAACCACATCACTACCGGGGCGGGCAACGACATCGAACAGGCCACCGAGATCGCGCGCCGCATGGTCTGCGAATGGGGAATGTCAGACCTGGGGCCTCTCGCTTACGGCAAGAACCAGCAGGAAATTTTCCTGGGGCGGGACCTCGCCACGCAGCGCGACTTCAGCGAGGACACAGCGATTAAGATCGACCAGGAAGTGAAGAAATTCATCTCTTCCGCCTACCAGCGCGCGCACGATATCCTCACGACGAGTCGCGAAGGCCTGATGCGCATCGCGGATGCGTTGCTGGTCCGCGAGGTCCTGGACGCCAGCGAAGTGAAGCTCCTGATCGAAGGCAAGCCGCTCCCGGAATTTGTCCGCCGGGCGCCGCCTCAGCCCGTGCAGCCTGAGACCACGCAGGTGATCAGGCCTCAACCTGCTCAGCCTGGTATGCCACCCCGCGAGCGCCCCCAGCCCGCGTAAACCCCGCGTGAACGGCAAACAGGCGCAGACTTTCTTCTGGTGGCCGGCTCCGTCTTCCTGTTCTGATCGCATCCCAAGACAGGCGGCACCTCAAGCCTCGCGCTGACTGCTTTTCCTGCGCAATTCCACCTCTGCCGAACTATACTCTTCACCCGTCTCGAAGCAGGGACAGGCACGGCAGGGAGGAAGCGGATGAGTCCATTTGTGGCGGAGCTTGTGGGTACGATGTTGATGATCGTGTTGGGAGACGGCGTGGTCGCCGCGGTGGTCCTGAACAAATCCAAGGCACAGAACTCCGGCTGGCTGGCCATCACCACGGGGTGGGGATTGGCGGTGGCATTGGGCGTTTACACCGTGGGCAGGATCAGCGGCGCGCACTTGAATCCCGTCATCACCCTGGGCCTCGCGGCCATCGGCCGGTTTCCCTGGAACGCTGTGCCCCGTTATATCGCGGGACAATTCCTGGGAGCCTTCTTGGGAGCAGTCGTCGTGTGGCTCGCCTATCTTGCTCACTGGCCCGTGACGGAAGACCCCAGGGCGAAGCTCGGAGTCTTCTGCACCGCACCGGCCATCCGTGACCTCCCCAAGAACCTGCTCACCGAAATCATCGCCACCTTCGTCTTGATCTTTGGAGTGTTCGCGATCCTGGCCAACGCCGCGCCTGCCCAAAGCGGCCTCACGCCACTTCTGATAGGATTCCTCGTCTGGTCGATTGGGCTGTCCCTGGGCGCGCCCACCGGATACGCCATCAACCCGGTGCGTGACCTGGGGCCGCGCCTTGCGCACGCGCTGCTGCCCATCGCGGGCAAAGGTGGTTCTGACTGGAGTTATTCCTGGGTGCCCGTCCTGGGCCCCGTCATCGGCGGTGCCCTCGGGGCAGTTGCCTATGTGGGGTTATTCGGACGATGAGATGGAAGCAAGCAGTAGGAAGAAAGAAGTAGGCAGCGAAGGAATTAGTGGCGGCGTCGAGGAATTCGGACCGGGGCGGAAGAATCTGCGGAGAAGCATTTTCCCTCGGCTTCGAAAGCCCTGGGTTGGGGTTTCTGAGTCTTGTTTCATGATCCCTCGTTCGACTTTTGAACTCGAGGTTGGTGGCCGCAGGGTCAGGTTGGGTGTGCGCACCCTCATCATGGGTGTGCTCAACGTGACTCCGGACTCTTTCTCGGATGGCGGGCTCTACCTTGCTCCCGAGCGAGCCGTCCAGCGCGGACTGCAAATGGTTCGCGAGGGAGCCGACTGGATTGACGTGGGCGGCGAATCCACGCGGCCCGCGTCGCACCCGGTTTCTACAGAAGAAGAGCTGCGGCGCGTGTTACCCGTCATCCAAGGCCTGCGGCGGAAGCTGCGCGCCGTTCCGATCTCCATTGACTCCACCAAAGCCGAGGTGGCTGAGGAAGCGCTCGGCGCCGGCGCGAACATTGTGAATGACGTCAGCGGACTGCGCTTCGACCCGCGCCTGGCGGAAGTCGCGCGCCGCCATCGGGCCCCCCTTATCCTGATGCACCTGCGCGGCCGCCCCGAAACAATGCAGGTGAAACCCTTCGCGCAGGACATCTGGCGCTCGTTCACGCATGGCTTCGAAACTTCCATCCGGCGAGCCGTCGCGGCTGGGATGAGGCGCTCGCAGATCATCCTGGATCCCGGCCTGGGCTTCGGCAAATCGCGCCGACAGAACTATGAAATCCTCGCCAGCCTCGAAAAACTCCGGCGCTTCCGTCTTCCCGTGCTCGTGGGCAGCTCGCGCAAATCGTTTGTGCAGGCCATCGTGGCGGGCGAAGGTCTTAATCCCTCACGTGCAGGGGCGCATGGCCAGGCGCGCCCGCGAATCTCACGCGCCATGCAACGCGGAGTTATCTTCCGGCGGCACCTTGAGCAGGCCGGCGGGGCAAGTCTTGGACTCCTGACGGATTCCGCCCCGCTCGCGATCGGAGACGCTGCGGCCGTGGTCGCGGCCATCCTGGGCGGCGCCCACATCGTGCGCGTGCACGACCCTGCGGCAGTCCTTGCCGCCGTGCGCGTCGCTGACGCTCTCCTCGCGGCGAATAATCCCGGAGGACCCTGATTTGTCGTCCTCACAGCGGGGGCACGTGGGTCCCTCCGCCGAATTTCCCTGCCGGAATTTCCTTGCTCCCTTTCGCTCCGTTACTTCTGGTATAATGACGCCCTGTGCAGAACCCGCCGGTCGGCGGGGTTTACGGGACGGGCACACCGGCATTGATGCGCCGTGCAGCTTCCCGCAGCGAGTCGGGCCCATGCTCTTCAAGACTCTCAGCGCCGCCGTCTTCGGCATTGACGCCTACCCGGTCGAAGTCGAAGTGGATATCACCGCAGGCAATGCCTTTTTTACAACCGTCGGCCTCCCGGACGCCGCGGTACGCGAAAGCCGCGAGCGCATCAAGTCCGCCATCAAGAACTGCGGCCTGGAATTTCCCTTTCAGAACATCACCGTGAACCTGGCCCCCGCGGATGTTAAGAAGGAAGGTTCGGGGTTCGATCTTTCGATCGCACTGGGCATTCTGGGCACGACGGGCGTGCTGCTGAAGAACGAGTTGAAGAACACTCTATTTCTCGGCGAGCTTTCGCTCGACGGCAGCCTGCGCCCTGTCAAAGGCGCGCTTTCCATCGCCACCATGGCCCGGCAGAAGGGCCTGCGGAAGATGGTGGTGCCTCTGGAAAACGCCAACGAAGCAGCCGTTGTGCAGGATGTGCAAGTGTTCGGGCTGCGGTCGCTGCCGGAAGTTCTAGACCTGATCAACGAGACGCGCGAGTTCATCCCCGCGCACGTCAACACCGCCCAGATGCTCGCGCAAGCCAGCCAGTACGCGGTGGATTTCCGCGACGTCAAAGGGCAGCTCCACGCCAAACGTGCCATTGAGGTCGCAACGGCCGGCGGCCACAATATCCTGATGATCGGCCCGCCGGGAGCTGGGAAGACCATGCTCGCCAAGCGCATTCCCACCATTCTGCCCCCGCTGAGCTTCGATGAGGCCATCCAGACCACGAAGATCCATAGCGTGGCGGGCGTGCTGGAAGCGGGCGCCGGCCTCGTAGGTACCAGGCCGTTTCGCTCGCCCCACCACACGATTTCGGACGCCGGGCTGATTGGCGGTGGGGTTGTCCCCCGGCCCGGCGAGGTCAGCCTGGCGCACAACGGCGTGCTGTTTCTCGATGAGTTGCCTGAATTCCAGCGCAACGTGCTGGAAGTGATGCGGCAGCCTCTGGAAGATGGCATGGTGACCATTGCGCGCGCCGCCATGACCCTCACTTTTCCGGCGCGCTTTATGCTGGCCGCGGCGATGAATCCCTGCCCGTGCGGGTTTTTCAACGACCCCTCGCGGGAATGTACGTGCACGCCGCCGCTCATCCAGCGCTACGTGTCGAAGATTTCCGGGCCGCTGCTCGACCGCATTGATATTCATATCGATATGCCCGCGGTGCGTTTCCAGGAATTGCGCCAGGAAGCGGGCGGCGAAACCTCCGACGCCATTCGCACCCGCGTCATCAAGACACGCGAGCGCCAACTCGAACGCTACCAAGGCGAGAAGATTTACTGCAACGCGCAAATGAGCTCGCGGCAGATTCGCAAGTACTGCAACATCGCGCCGGACAGCGAGCGCTTGCTCGAAAGCGCCATGTCGCGCCTGGGCCTTTCCGCGCGCGCCCACGACCGCATCCTGAAAGTGTCGCGCACCATCGCCGACATGGACGCGGTCGAGGATATTTCCACCGCGCACATCTCCGAAGCCATCCAGTATCGCTCCCTCGACCGCAGTTATTGGACGTGACGCGATGCTCGGGCATCGCTCTTCCTGAGCCGGAGTAGCTTGGGGGCGAAGTGTGCGGCGGGCTCAGAGGCTTAGACGAGGGCTTTCCTCTGGGCTTCCACGCCGTAGCCTCGCCAGCCTTCCCACAAGGTCCAGGCCCACACCCGGTCGTCGATGAGCCAAGAGCTGGCGAACGGCGCAAGAGTCCGTAGAATTCACGCGACGCGATATGGCTCGCATTTCGGCCAGAAGGAGAATTGCAAACTCGGCTACAAAACCCGGTATTGGTCATAGACCTGCCGGAGAGTCTTCCCTGCGCAAAGTTCCTTGCGCGAGAGGCTTTCTTTCCTCATTTTCTCCTGAGCTTTGAGCAGGACTGCTTTTTCGACCTCCGGGGGCACGACAACCACACCGTCGAAGTCGGCCACGATCAACTCCCCTGGCCGCACGAGCACGTCACCACAGCGGATGGGGACGTCATGGGCCATCACCTCGCCGCGGCCCTTTGAGTCCAAGGGCCGGATGCCGGAGTAATAGACCGGAAATCCCATCTCGATGATTTTCACGCAGTCGCGAATCTGGCTGTCACAAACACATCCCACCGCACCATTCCTTTTCGCCACCGTCGACATGAGTTCTCCCCAGGGAGCGTTTGTCCCGCCGTGGTCCGTCGAATGGACGACGACGTCGCCCGGCCCGAGAGAGTCCATGACCTCAATTTCAAGTCCGTAGGGATCCTCAACTCGAACCTGGTCGGTCTCCATCCAACGCACCGTACGGGCGCGGCCGGCGAATCCACAATTCCGGATGTCCGGCAGCAGGGGACGCAACCGCTGGTGCATGGCTTGCTGACGATAGCCCAACTCGTCCAGGATATCGCACACGGCAGCCACATACAGGCCTTCCCGCACAAGATCAAAGATCTCTGTGTCGTGATGGATCATTTGCAGCCTCAATACTCAGAAAGATAAACCTCATCTTAGCACTACGTCTCCCATCTGTGTCCTGCGAATGGTCACCGCATAGTCACCCTTTCCGAGGTCGCGTTGCGTGTAGCCCTGTGAGCTAAGGTCGGTGCGTAAAGCAAGTTTCGAGCCGTTAACGGTGATGCTAGCGGGGCGGAACGCCACCCGAAGGTACTCCGTTCCCGCCGCGTCAGCCGGAGTGTATTGGACCTGGGCGGCCGCATAAGAAACATTCTTGAGCACCCCGGTCGAATACAGGATGTGGTTCTCTCCGGGGAGAGCCCATTCCGGAACACCTGCAAATGCAGGGTAAAACATCCTGGGGCACTCGCCGTAGCAGTCCGACCACCAGTTGGAGATATGTTTGCTCACCGGGCTTTCAAACGCTTGTCCCACAGGGTTATTGCAGTAAGTCACCCAGTTCAAAGAGCGGTACGCTTTTTCCTCATAAGTTGCGTCACCCGAAACGGCATACCACCGCGCGCACTCCGCGGCATATCGCGCCGTTTGATAATCCATCTTGGGGAGGAACGAGTCTTGCTCCCCCACGATATTGGCTCCCCATTGAGTCGCCGGCTCCCCGGGGGCGCAACGAACAACAAAATTGTCTTCCGTCCACTTGATCAACCTGGGCACATCCGTCCGCCAATCAGGATCCAATTCGGGATCATCGAATAGAGCCAATGTAAAGTTACTGGCAGGCGTGTTGCTCTTATATGTATTGCTGTAATCTGAATTGTCGGTGTGCCCGTCAGCCCAGTAGCCCGTCTTCAGGGGATATTGCAGCAGGAAATCGCGGGCCTTCGCGCGCGCGTTCTCGTAAGCCTTCACATCGCCACGGTTCGCCTTGATCAGTTGGTCAAGCAGCATATAGCATCCGACCCAGTGCGCTCCGTACTGTGAGGTCACCTTCCCGGTATCCATCACCACGCGGTCCGGCCAGACGGACTGGGTGGCAGTGCCGGTGCGAACTTCGCGGGCCAGCGTGTTGGCCACATTCAGGGCAGCGGCCAGATAATTCGGGTCACCGCTGTAGAGGTACATCTGGTAATACACCAGTCCCATATCACCCGCGTAACCCACCAGGGTCTCATTAAGGACAAATCTCTTGGAACTTGTAAACCCGCGGAATTCCATGTCTCCAGCATTCGTCGTCGTATAGGGAAAATTCGCCCAGGCGAATGTGGAAGGGCTCGTACCGTGAGCCAGCGTGTAATCCATGAGTTTCTTTACGATGGTCATGACGCTCGAGTCGCCGGTGTAGGCATAATACAAACGAGCCGATTCGAACCAATTCGGGATTTTCTCCGCCACATCATTCATCCAGGTGTCCGGTTCGAGTTTTCCATTCTGATCCCAGAACGCACAATAGAAGTAATATTGCGGATACGAGGATCGCGGGGGCGGGCCGGGGCAATTGGGAACCTTGGTCTTAATGAAGTCCCAGCGCAATCGGAGAAAGTGGTCGTAAGCCTTATCAGCCGGCAGCGACCACGGAATAATCTTGTTCTGATCATCGAGTACCACCTTGTGGCCGTTGAAAACGTCTTCGGCAAAGACGGGGAACGGACTGACCCTGAACATCGTTGTCAAGGTGATACCGATTGCGAGAATTCCCCAGATGATGCTTGGTCTGGGCCAGGTTCGGTTATCCATAGGTGAACTCGATGATGGTGATCCTTCCTCGCGTGAAGTCCGCGCCCGCTTCAGTGATGTCGGGAGGGATCAAAGTCCGGCGGAGGCTCCTCCGGGGAATCACGTGTCATGAGGCTCTCTTCGTGTCACGGCGTTAGTACTTTCCGAAGCGCTGTCATTTCCGCGAAGCTTGTTCCTGCGAAGGCGGGAAGCGAATCTACTTCGCAAGCCATAAGGACTACGCCGCCGGAGCGGCACGGGCATCCTGCGCGTGTGAATTCATGGAGGCAAAGGCTGGATTCCCGCCCCCGCCTATCATTGCGCCTTGGCAGCACTTCCCAGCAGAGTAAAAACGGCTTCCGCAGGCAGATCGATTTCCGTCCCGCCATCATGCACGGGAGTTGACATTACCCTTTGGCAATCCAGTTCGCGAGTGGTTTCATAAAGCTCCCAGCTTGCAGGCCCGGCGGCAGTCGACGGCAACTCGATCCGGAAGTGGTTCGGCCCACCTTCTTTCACACCCACGAGTGCGACAGAATCCACCGAGGGGCCCTGAAAGGCGGATAGGGTCAGCCCGGGCGCGTCGGTAGTGACGGCGATCCTCTGCCAACCCGGCCGCACGAAGTGGTAAAGCTGTCGGGTGGCGTAATAGCTTTTCTTCGGCGAATACACCTGGCTGGCACTGGTAAACAACCCGTAATAACACAGCCGCTTCATGCACTCCTCGTAATCGTCAAAGGCGTCGAAATAAAATATGGCGCTGGCGCCTTGATTGAGAGCCGTCAGGGCGCGCCGGTTGGCAGCTAAGGCGTACTTCTTCCACTGGTTCTCAAAGGTTTTGTCCCGGTCCGTCAGGTCCCCGTATTCGGTGAGCCAGACGGGAGTTTGGGGATACTTGCTGGCTTTTACGCGCTCAACCTGTGTGCCCACCGAATCGTCGCTGTAGCTGTGAAAGGTGAAGACCCCCACCTGTTTCATCAACCCATCATCTTTCAGGATGGGATCGGTGTAGTCGTTGGTGATGACGGCGTTGTCAGGTGCGGCCAATCGAACGTCACCTAGTCCTTCTTTCTTGAGCCGGCGCGCCACCGCCTCCAGAACTTTCGGAGCCTCCTCGGGATCGATCCGCGGACCCTCCGGCGGGTAACAGTCGGTTTCGTTAAAGGGGCTGAAGTACTCGAAGTCAATGTGCTCGTGATTGCGCGCGTACATCAGCATTGAGACTACTTCCTCGGCGAACTCGTCGTACATGGCGGGACTCAAGTGCCCCTGCCGGTCGGCGGGAACATTCTCTTGGCAGACCCGGTGTTGAGGGGGAGGCGCTTTGTCATCCGTCATCCAGGCCGGGGCCGGCCCCATCAGGGCGATCATCGGACGGATTCCCCGGGAATTCAGGTAGTGGAGCCCGTTCCAAGTCGCTTCAAAAATCGGATGGGAGTAGCGGTTGTTGTAATATTCCCAATTCATCACGTTGGGGTCGTCGTTGTCGTTGTATTCCTCCCAGTTGCTGTAGACCAAGTAAGGAACAACGCGGAACATTGTGACTCCAAGATCGTCAATCAGCTTGTTGAACATCGCCTTCTGATCGTTCCGGAAATAGGGGCCCGTATAGTTGATGCCGAAACCCTGGATTTCCTGGTATTTCTGGTTGGGATTTATTTGGATCCGCGCGTTTCCTTTTTGATCCTGCGCGCGGGCCGGCGTCATGATCAAAAACACCATCACAGCCGCCAATAACACCTCTCGATTCTTCGTCATCGTCAACCCCTGGTCAGAAGGTGAACTTAACAGCAACTTGGCCGATACGCCCATCGTTCGCGTTGGTCACAAACCCAAAGTCTGAGCTGAGGAAATTCCCCTGAGGCCCCCCGAATTGCGCGTGGTTAAAGATGTTGAAGAATTCCGCCCGGAATTGCAACTCCTTAGATTCCGTCAGCTTGAGGTCTTTTATCAGCGCCATGTCCCAGTTGTTAAGACCAGGTCCGTGGAAGAAGCGGCGACTGGCAGTTCCGAGTCCTCCGAGTGGCTCCGCGGAAAACAAGGCATTGTTGAAGTAAGGATTCAGACCGTTGGGGTAGGTGGCATTGGGAAGAACCGCTTTTCGCGGGTTCGTAAGATTCAAGTTACCAGGTGTGAAGTTCGGCTCATCCACGGTATTACCGGTGGGCCCACCATAGGCTGTGCCGAGGAGCGAGTTGTCGTCAGGCTCCGTGAGGAACACGGGCAAGCCCGTGGCAAAACGCGTAATACCGCTGATGGCCCAGCCACCGGCCAGGCGCGGTGGGAGATTGAGCTTGTCAAAAGGCAGGCGATACCTGTAGCTGGTTACAAAGTTATTGGTGGCATCGAAAGCGGACAGCGCCTTGGTAATCTTGTAGTTGAGCGGGTTAATCGCGTCACCCTGGCCCCCACCCCAACCGGAAGCGTTGTCGAGCGATTTGCTGTAGGTATAACCCGCGAGCAACTCCAGGCGGCCGGCGACGTGCCGGAGTGAGACCTCGAGGGCGTTGTAATTGGAATTGGCCATGGTGTCAAACCAGTCATCACTGCCGAAGTCTGGGCCAAACGGAGCCCGCGTGCCGTTGATGACTTGTCCGGTGGGAGTCGTAAAGACATTGTTTTCTAAATTGGGACCGCACGGCTGAGTCCCCGGCGCCACCTGGCTCGGCTGGCTTAGGCTCAAACACAGAGCGGGATTGCCTGGATTGGCTTCCAAGGAGGCGATAAGCCTGTGGCCTTGCGAACCGACATAGCTCAGGCTCAGCAAAGTGGCGAGCCCGAACTGCCGCTGAATAGAAAAATTGTATTCCTCGGCGTAAGGAACGCGATTGTGGAGATAGGCCGTGGGCGAACTCGAAATGGGCTCGAATATGGACCAATTGATGGAGTTGTCGGGATTTTTGGCGCTGACGTTGAGAGGGGGGAGAGGAACAGGGAAACGTTGACCCTCGTTATTTCCCGTGCCCCGGTCAATGAATGGGGTGGCAAATAGGGGCGGTACGGGGCTTACCCAAAAATTTCCGAAGGGGGCGTCATCACTCGAGTTGATGTTGCCGACATCTTCGAACGCTGTGTAGTAAATACCATAAGCCGCGCGGAAGCTCGTTTTACCAGGCCCTCCCAACAACTTGCCTAAGAATCCTCCCTGGACATTGGGAGCATACGCCAAACCGATGCGGGGGGCGAAATTGTTGTATCGAGTCGGGGCAACCGTGGATGGAACCCCGGAATCTCCGGGGAAATCCCAGCCTGCCGGCGCGCCAGGATATACAACCGACTGCTGCCCCGGGACCAGGGCTTGTATTTCGTTATGGGCCTCCCACCACGGCGAACTGACTTCCCAGCGCAAGCCATAATTCAGGGTCAAATTATGAGTGGCCCGCCAGCTATCCTGCGCATACAGAGCGTAGTAGCGGTCGCGGGTGTACATCGGTGGCTCCTGGCCTTGGACATACACCGTGGGCGCCCCAATCAGGAAATCAGCAAAGTCGATGCCGGTTTCTGACCCGCTGAATCCAAACGATCCATTGTTGTTGATGTTTTGAAAATAAGTCACCTGGTCGTAATGGAAGTTCCCACCGAACTTGATCGTGTGGGTGCCCTTCACGATAGCAAAGTTGTCGATTGCCTGGTAGGTATTCTCGGGTCGCGTATTCGAGTCATCCGCTCTGCCGATGCTGAAGTTATTGAAGCCCACGGGTTCAACTCCCTGATAGGGTGCCAGCGGCACAATGCCCGGGGTGCCGGTTCCCACCTGAAAACCCTGGGAACTGAGGGTGGGCCCTAGCCCACCCACGGGTGTAGCAATGACAATGAAGTTTCGCAGGTACTGAATTCGGACCTCGTTGACCGAACCGGGACCAAACGACTTGATGAGACCCAAATTGAACATCTGGGTTTTCCCATCGTAACTCGCGGCGAAGCCGGGAACGCTTGCTCCTCCGTACGGCTTAAGCAAATTGAAGTCGTCAAGGGAATAATAGCCCGACAACATACCGAGGCGGCTGTTGACGTCCAGCCGCACGCTGCCTTTGTCGTCCCGTAAGGTTTGGTCGTAAGCCGAAGTGGTAAAGCCGTCCGAACCGAAGTTGGGAGGTGGAATGTACTTCATAAGTGCATTGGTAGGCGCAGTAAACGCCGCTTGAGGTATAACCGCATTGGGGAACACGCACGGCGTTGAAGCTGTGCATCCAGGCGTGTAGTATGCCTCGCCGGAGGTGACAGGGTAGCCCAGTTCCTGAGACAGTACTTGCGCCCAATAGAACCCGCTGACCGTGTTGGGGATTATCTTGCCGGTCGTCGGGTCGACACTATAAAACGAGCTCGCTTGGTCCGCCAGGTTGCCCGTGCGGTCGGCAAGCGAGGGAACCGCGATTATACCGGTATCCACGCCTGCCACTAAGCGCGTACCCTGGTAGTCGGTGAAAAAGAATACCTTGTTATGCCGGATCGGTCCGCCGAGCGTGCCTCCAAACTGGTTCTGATGCAAATCCGCCCGGTCCGCAGAGAAGAAGTTCCGTGAGTCGAGATCGGGATTGCGGATAAACTCGAAAGCGTTTCCATGGAACTGGTTGGTGCCTGACTTGGTAATGACGTTGATCAAGCCCCCCGCATAATTTCCATACTCCGCATCGCCATTGTTGGTCACAATCCGGAATTCGGCGATGGAATCGAGGTTGGGGATTAGCGCGGCCCCCATCTCGATCCCCGCTTCATCGTTGCCCCCGTTGACCATGAACCCGTTGGCAGATTCCCGCTGTCCGCTGATGGAAAGATTTCCGGGGTTAAGGCTCCCGGAAACCCCGGGCGGACTGTTGTAGCCACCATACTCACCCGATGAAACAGGAGCCACGCCCGGCTGCAAAGCAAGCAAGTCCGTGAAGCTGCGGCCGTTCAAGGGGAGTGCAGTCATCTTGGTGGTCCCGATGATCTCGCCCATCTGAGTGTTGTTGGTTTCCACGTGGGCAACGGTAGCTGAGACACTAATTTCCTGCGTCTCCGCGCCTACCTGAAGCGTAGCGTCAACCCGCAGGGCGCTGTTAACGTCAATCACCAGAGCCGTTTGCCGGTATTGCTGGAATCCCTTGGCCTTGATTTGGACCTCGTAATCACCTGGGGGAAGGGCAGGGAGGGAATAAAACCCCTCGGCATTCGTCAGGGTCGAATTCCGGATGTTGGTTTCAGCATTGACCGCCACCACCGTTGCTCCAGGAATGACGGCCCCGGATGAGTCCATCACGGTTCCGGAGATACTCCCGGTGACACTACCCCAAACAATTCCCTGGCCAAGTAGGAGCGCGAATATAAGCCCTCCGAGTTTGTACTTTGCACTCTTTGTCCCCATCGATTCACGATTCATTGTTGCCTCCAGATTCCAAATTCTCTGACTTCAAGACGCAGACTTTGCGTCAGAAGCCGGTCCAATTCCGCGGCAAACAACACGCCTGAGCACAAGGCAAACTGACACTCTCACTTTGGTAGATGTACCCGAACATGTGACTCACGTGAGTGAGTCTTCCCCACAGGCCTGAGAATACAATCCTGATGCCGGGAGTCGTCAAGCGGATTGCGGTGGGAAAAGAGCGCCTTGTTCAATAGGTTGAACAAAAAGTGACTTCGGCTAGGGTCGCGGGCGCCCGGGAGTCTCCGGCCTGATTCCTGTGGCGCGGAGAGCGCGTCAAGCGAGGATGGGTGCCTGTCCTCACCGAGCAATTGGGCAAGCCATGCCTGCCGTCGCACTGCTGGGTCAGATCACCCGCGCTTGAGTGGCAGCGGGCTTCAGATACGCACGGATTGCAAGCGCCGGGATATTTCAGCGGCGGTTTGTCTCAGTGTGGCAGCCAGAATCTGCACACGGTCCAGGCGGATATCTTCCGTGGTCCCTGCAACACTGACTGCGGCGACTGGTTTTTGTTCAGAATCAAAGACGGGAGCCCCGACACATCGCAGCCCAATCTCGTCCTCTTCATCATCTAGTGCGTAACCCTGTTCCCGCACACGAGCCAGTTCTGTCTTCAAGCCTCGTATGGTTACGATGGTGTTGTCATTGTGCCGGGCAAAGTGCTTAACCGTAATGATTTGGCCGAATTGCTCGTCGGAGAGGAATGCTACCAGGGCCTTGCCGACTCCGGTGCAATTGATGTCGAGCCTGCGGCCGACCCAGTCGGCACCGGCGCTCAGACCGGGGGGCTCAACCCGATCGATAATCACGGCCGCGTTCCCCTCCAAAACCGCCAGGTGGACAATGAGCCCGGTCCGGCGCATCAGGGCGCCCAGGAAGGGCCTGGCTACCTCGCGCAAGTCCAGATGCTCCAGAACTTTCCGGCCGAGGGCAACCAGTTTTGAGCCGAAGTAATACTTGCCAGTCTGGATGTTCCTCTGCAAATATCCATTTTCCTCAAGCGTCGTCAGGAGCAAGTAGGTGGAGCTCTTGGGAAGCGCGAGGTCGCGGCTGATCTCTGAAATGGAGGCTCCGCGCTTGGAGCGGGCGAGAAGTTCCAGCACATTCATCGCGCGCACGATCGACGGCACAGCGTAAACCTTTTGGCCAGCCACGCTGAATTCCTTGAGTAGAATATGTTCAACCCATTGAACGCGAACGTCGGCTTCACACAAAACTCCCTTGACAGGAGCGCCGGTTCGAAGGCCATTATATGCTCGTTCCATGGTCACACTAGGCCTTTCGTTCTTGCGGATTGGTGGCGGGCTGCCAAAACAAACATGTGATTGGTTCATGCGGTTCTCAGGATTCGCTCACCAGGGTTACCGGGCGTTGGGTTTTCCTCTGCTTGACGACAAATCCTGTCCGGTGGCAGGTTGGAAGCCTGGGGTCAGCGGGGTTTGGGCCATCGCCAGGCTCCAGGCCAGCAGAAGAGTCGCCATGACCAAGGCCACAAGTGCAGCTCCTCAGAATGACAGCGCCTACGAGCCGTTCCGCAACCTGTTGGGGAAATCCTGGAGGGAAAAAGCAGCCGAGAGGTGAACATCACATGAAGATCACCAACGTGGAGGGAATCATCTTGCGTCTTCCGGTGCGGCAAGCCGTCGCCGATGGCACCCAGGACGACCTGCTCATCCGAATTGAAACCGACGAAGGAATTACCGGATATGGTGAGGTCGATACTTCCCCGGAGGTGGGGAAGGCGGTCATCGATGCCGAGATGTCGCATGGCACTTGTTACGGCCTGCGCGAGATCCTGATCGGCAAAGATCCCTTCGATATCGAGCAGATTTGGCAGCTCATGTATCGCCTGACGAATTACTACGGCCGCCTGGGCGTGGTGATGCACGCCATGAGTGGTGTGGACATGGCGCTGTGGGACATCCTGGGCAAGGCGGTCGGCAAACCGGTGCACAAACTGTTGGGAGGAAGCTACTGCTCCGACGTGCGCGCCTACGCCAGCATGTTGATGCCGGAAAGCGTTGCGGAAGTCCGCGAGGCGGTCGAGCGCTACGTGGCCCAAGGGTTCACGGCGGTAAAGCTGGGTTACGGCCCTCTGGGAACAGATGTGCGCCGCGACGTAGCTCTCGCGGCTGCCGCAAAGGAAGCCGCCGGCCTGGACGTCGAGGTGATGATTGATATTGGGCATGGATATACACTGAAAATGGCCATGCAGGCCGCCCGGGAGTTTGAGGACATCAGCATCTATTGGATGGAAGAACCCCTCCCCCCCGAGGACATTGAGGGCTACCACCGGCTGTGCGGGTCAACCTCCTTGCGCATCGCTGCCGGCGAGCAGGACGCGGGGCGCTGGACCTTTCGCCGGTTGATTTGGGAAGCGTGCCTGGACGTCATCCAGCCGGACATTTCCCGCGTGGGGGGGCTGACGGAAGCGAAGCGAATCGCCTACATGGCTTACGAGGCCAATCGTCTGTGCGTCCCGCACGCTTTCCGTACCGGGGTTCTGGTGGCCGCATGCTTGCATCTCATCGCCGCCATCCCCAACTCTGCCTTCCTGGAGTTTTCCGTTACGGATTCGGCTCTGCGCCGGGAACTTCTGAAGGAGCCTTTCAAGGTCGTGAAAGGCCGCGTCGCTGTCCCGACCAAACCAGGTCTGGGGATTGAGATCAATCCCGAGACCGTCAAGACCTACTCCCTCCGGAAATGAAGCTGATTCCCTGGAGGCAAGAGGCATCAATCAGGAAGAGAGGTTGGGTATGGCAACACGCTCTCTTCGGAGAGGGAGGCTTGGGTCTTTAGCCACGATCGATCTCGAAAGCCGCTGGCTGAAGGTTCGCGTTCTCCCCGAGGTCGGAGCCAAGATCTACGATCTGATTTGTAAACCGACAGGACGCAACCTCCTGTGGCACAATCCCAGGACCGCGCCCCAGGTTTATCCCATCGAGAGTGAATTCGACAATTATTGGTGCGGGGGCTGGGACGACGCCTTCCCCACTTGCGATGGGTGTGTGTTTCGCAACCAGCGCTATCCTGATCTGGGTGAGTTGCGTTCGCTGCGCTGGAAGGTTGATTCGGCCCGGCAGCTGGCCGGCGGGGCGGTCGCGCAACTAACGGCCTTCGGACCGATCAGTCCCATCCGCGCGGTAAAGACGATTGCCGTGGAGGGCCGCGCTCCCGTTGTCCGGATGCATTACGAGATTACCAATCTGGGACCGATGCAGGTGGACTTTCTCTGGGGCACGCACCCTGCGGTTGCGATCACCTCTGGCACGATTCTGCGTATCCCCGCGCGGCAGGCAATCGTTTCGCAGTGCAATGATCCCGCCTATGGCCAGCCGGGCCAGCGCTACGCGTGGCCAAACCTGGAGGTCGCAGGCCAAGTGATCCGCATGGACAAGGTGCGAGAAGTTAACGCCAACCTCTACTTCGGCCATTATGCGATTGACTTGGAAGGTGGGTGGTATGCCATTGAGGACACGCATTCCGGAGAAGGATTCCTCCTGACCTTTCCTCTGGAGCAGTGTCCGTGCCTTTGGCTTTGGTTGAATTATGGCGGATGGCGTGGCCATCATCACGTGATCATTGAACCCTGGACGGGCCACCCCGTAAATCTTGCGCAGGCCTACGAGCAGAAGACCACCCGCTGCCTGAAGCCCGGCGAGACTTTCTCCGCGGAAGTGAAGGCCACCGTCTATCACCGGCCCGAGACTTGGAAGGAGGCTCTGGCGCGGTTAAGCTGATTTCCCATTTTGAATTTCCTGCCCGCGCCCCCTCTAAGGGAAAGGTGCGCGCTAATTTGAATTTCCCACCCTCGCCCCTTTTGGGGGAGAGGGTGGCGCGCAAGCGCCGGGTGAGGGGGTCCCATCGTCTAATCCGGAGCTATTCTCGCAGGCGGCAGAGTGGCGCTCAGGGCTCGAGCCGTTCGCGAATATGGCAAGAATACGTGAAGCCAGGAACCGCATGGTATCCTGGTTAGGGAGACCTTTGTGAGTGAACCTTCAAATCAAGCCGCGGCGCCGCACCTGCGGCGTGTACTGACCCTATGGGACCTCATCTTCTATGGCATTGTTTTGATCATGCCGATTGCTCCGGTCCCCATGTTCGGCGTCGCGCAAAAGCTTTCCAATGGCCATTTCGTTACCACCATTCTGATCGCCATGCTGGCCATGTTGTTTACGGCCGTCAGCTATGGCCGGATGGCTGCCCTTTATCCCACGGCGGGCTCGGCGTACACCTATGTCGGACGCGGGCTGAATCCTCACCTGGGCTTCCTGACCGGCTGGGCGATGTTCCTCGATTACCTGATTCAGCCGCTCCTCAACGGCGTTTTTGTGACCCTCACCGTAAAGCGGTTTCTCCCCCAGGTTCCCTATTTCATCCTGGCGGCGTTCTTTGTAGGTTTGATGACCTTCATGAATTTGCGGGGTATCCGCACCACGGCCCGAGCCAACGTGGCGCTGGTGGCGATCATGTCCGTGGTCATCGTCGCCTTCATGGTGTTGGCGGTGCGCTACCTCTTCCACTGGGGAGGGTGGGGCGGGATCTTTTCCTTTGAGCCTTTTTACAATCCCAAGGCTTTTGACATCCGCACCATTTGGACCGCCACCTCCTTCGCGGCGCTCACCTACATCGGATTCGACGGCGTAACCACTTTGGCTGAGGACGTGGTGAATCCCAAGCGCAATGTCATGTTAGCGGCGGTATCGGTGTGCCTCTTTACCGGCGTCGTGGGGGGACTGGAGGTCTACCTCGGCCAACGGGTTTGGCCCGACTTTTCCACCTTCCCAAACCTGGAAACGGCTTTTATGGACGTCACGCGGCGCGTCGGGGGACCGCTGCTCTTTCAGGCATTGGGAATCATCTTGATTCTGGCTTGCATGGGGGCCGGCATGACAGGACAGTTGGGAGCAGCGCGCCTGCTCTTCGGTATGGGGCGAGATAACGTCCTGCCGCGCCGCGTCTTCGCTTACCTCGACCCGAAGCACAATACTCCCACTCGCAACGTCTGGCTGATCGGGATCGTGGCGTACATCGGGACGCTGCTGATTTCCTACGAGCAGGCCGGGGAGATCCTGAATTTCGGCGCTTTCCTGGCTTTCATGGGAGTGAACTTTGCCACCTTCTGGCAATTCACCGTCATCCCGCGGCCCGGCCACAAGCGCCGCTCGTTCCCCGACGTGGTCATGCCCATGATCGGCTTTGTGTTTTGCCTGTGGATCTGGCTCGGCTTGAAGACTCCGGCGAAAATCGTGGGCGGAGTCTGGTTTCTCGCCGGACTGGTTTACTGCGCCATCAAAACGCGTGGCTTCCGCACTCGGCCCATCATGATCGATTTTAGTGAGTCGTAGACAGGGCAAAACCTCAGGCACTCATTCCGGGGCTACCTTTCACGATCGTGCATCTCGGTCACGACGACCCCGAGTTGCGGGCCATCATGGTCGATGATGCGGGCGGGGCAAAGGCGCAGCAGGGCGATGATGACATGGTGAGCAGCCCGCTGTAGGCCTCATCCAGGAATTCCCTATCGGGTAATGCGCAGGGTCCACTTTGACTGGAGAGACGGCGCCTCGGTCCGCAACAGAACGCGGTACAGGCGCTCGCCCCAGGAGTGCCGAAGTTCCTCGTCGTCGATAGGGATCTCCTCCACAGCGGCATGGAAGACGCGTCCGTCGTAAGCGACGCGCACGGGCCCGCCCGTGGTCATGGGTAATCTGACCTCGCCGGGTATTGAAATTTGCGCCGCGCACGGCGTCATGAGGGTGAGAGTGATGACTTTGGCGGCCTGCGTCAATCGATAATCGTCGACGACCTCGATGGTATTGCCGGCCCGGTCCAGTCGCAGCGTGCGATTCCAGAAAGCTAAATGTGCCTCGGGAGGATAAGCCTTCGCCAAGTCCAGGTGGAGTTCCGCCGTACCGTCATCTGCGTGGTAGCTGACCTCCGTCGCGGCAAACTGCCGGCCGGCGGATTGCATCACGCCATCGATCGTGGGGCAGTTGTGATACGCCGACTGCATCGTCCAGATTTCGTACCGCTGCGGGCTGAAAGTTTTGGCGGTGTAGGTTTCCACGCCCACATCGATGATCGCGGGCATCCCGTCGGCATAGACCATGAAATTCCCCACATCATTGTGGTTGTGGCTCTTGCCGTTATTGCCCGCCTCACCGGCCAGGTACAGACCTTGCGCAGACTCTTCATGCCCGCGCGCCATCATCACTTGGATGCCCGGGAGCCAGGTATCACGAAAAAGAGCTTGCGCGCGCGGCGCTTTGCGTAACGCCGCCAGGTTGAAGAGTGCGGGCAACTGACGGCCGATGCTGCCCCCGGGAATCGCTTTTTCACTCTCCTCAAACGCGCAGAAGGCGCCGTGCGCCATCATCCGGGCGTCGCCCAGACGCTTACCGAATCGGTACACCAGGTCGCCGTCGGCGATCATGCGCGCCTCCCCGTCGCCGAAGTTCGTGTACCAATCATTGTAAATGTGGGCGCGGCAGATGTAGAGCGCCATCTCGTGAACCAGCGGCAGGGTAAACCCATTGCACTGGCCGGCGGTGGCCGCGTGCAGCAGCTCCAGGCAGTCAAAGAGTGAAGCACCCGCACGGTCCCAGTATCCGGGCCCCTCGTCACAACCTCCATCCTCGGCATAGCCGTTCAGAAAGTTGTCCAGGCAGCGAAGGATTTTACCGACGGCGGTCCGCCGCCGCTCCGCATCGGGTTCGACCAACAGCGCGGAGGTCAGCCAGTTCGAGCAGATCCAAGGATCCCAGTTGTTTACCGATCGTTCTGTGAATCCCATCCACCAGAAATCGTCGCGCGCGAGGCAAGGGGTGAGGATCCGGCGAACGATTTCCTGCCGGATGCGCTCCGGCAGGAGGGGTGAGACGTGCGCCAGGAGGTCGCCCACCAGATAGCCGGTCCAGGCCAGCAGGCTGGAGGTCTCGGCGGCAAACAGATCGACTATCGGTTCACTCACCTCGGGGAGGCCGGTGCCGGCCTTTTGCATGCCAAGGTGCGCCGGTCGCCCCCAGAAAGTCTCCTCGCATGTCAGCCACACGCCGTTCGAGATTTCATCCGCGAATCGGCCCTTGCCCTCTATGCATTCGGCAATCACCAGGTCCCGCAGTTTGTTCCTGCGGCGATTGTCGGCTTCTTCATAGTGGGAGCGGTTGCCCGTTCGGTGATACTCCAGGAGCAGCGTCGCCGGCAGGACTTCCCACGCGGTCTTAAGGTGGCTCTCGCCCTTTTCGAGAAGTGCGTCGCGCGCGTCGGTAGGCAGCGCTTCCCACGGTGCGCGCTCAGAAACGGTGGGAAAGGGATGGAAGCGCTCGCGTGGCGCCAGCACCTCGACTAACCTGGGCGCCGGCCAGGCGTATGAAAGGAGGTTACGCTTCCGGACTTGGTTTTGATCGTCCAACACCCGCGGCGCTGCCAGAACGCAAGAGGTTGCCAGGAATTCCCGGCGCGTGAGTTGCATCATGGGATCCCCTCGTCACCCAGGTTTGGAATCACGTACCATACTGGATCATTCAGAACAAAAAAGCGTTACCCCTTTTGAGCCGCTGCGATTCCCAGATCATTTCGCCGCGGGCTCCACCGGCTCGAGGAGCGACGGCAGCGCGTGCTGGTCATAGATTCTCCTGCTGCGGCGAATTCTGTTGGAAGCTTCCTCCCAGCGAACTAACTCTTCGTCGTAGCGAGCCAGAATGTTTCCGAGGAAATACGGCTGGTTTTCTGCAAGCCAAAGTTTCTGGTACATGCCGCGCAACAAGGTTGTTTGGTGGCCCATGTCCTGGATTAGACCATTAATGCGTCCCAGCATCGGGTGGACGGCAGAGCGGTCAGAGGCCCGGGCTTGTGCCTGAGAATAGAGATCGGCAATGTATTTTGCATAAATGGCTTTTTGGCCGAGGAAGTCGAACCGCCGCGCGGCGAATTCCGTGTAATCCAGCAAATCCCCATTGCGGCGCGCAAGGTAAGAATTCGTCAGGAGGTCGGCGATCACGTCTTCGGCGGTCAGCCGAATCTGATGCGCGGCGGGCTCCATACGGAGGTAGAGGCTCTGCCCTTCCGGAGTCAAAGCATCATACCAGGTCAAGTGATCTTCACCGTCGGAATGAACCGCTTGGCGCAGCAGATTGTGGATTTCCGAAAGGCTTTTGACTTCGCCCATGAAGTGATGGTCGTCAGCCCGATAAAACGTCCAGTCCCAACTTGCGTTGAATTGTTCGTCGTCCACGGTTTTCTGCCAACTATGCGCGGCTCCATAGGCGAGGCCGTACCAGGTGAAATTCACCATGCTCTCGCCATCGTCCATCCAGGTGGTGTTTAAGACGCCGGTGACGCCGAGTCCTTTTCCATCGTTCACAAATTGCCGGATGTTGGCGAGCGCAGTGTTGTAATCGGGATAAATGCGGCTCCAGTTGTTCACGCCCGGCGCCACCCATGTTTCCAGGCCCACATCGCGGAAGGGCTTGATCAATTCGGCAAAGGACGGCTTGGCGTCATAGTCCCAAGGCACCGCGATCATATCGTGCGGCAAATCCTTGAGATGCTCGGGGTGCTGAGCCCCGATGTCGCCCCAGAACAAAACCTTACGATGATAAGTGCTTAAGGTCTCGTCAATCTTGCGCAGGTAATCGATGTAGACCTTGCCGTAGCCCTCCGCATCGACTTTCGCCTTGGTACGTCCCTCACCCAATTCCTGGGTTTCATCGGCCCCGATATGGAAGAAGGGGCTGGGGAAAACCGCAGCCAGGTCCGCGAACATCTTGCCAATAAAAGTAAAGGACCCCGGCGCGGTGGGCGTCAGCACGTGGCCGTAAGGCGTCTCAACCAAATCCTGGAACCGCTCATTCTGGAGCGCCAGGTGCAGGTGCCCGAAGGACTCCTGCTCAGGGACAATCACCACGTGATACTGCGCGGCGTAGTGCACCAGTTCCTTCGCTTCTTCCGGAGTGATGGCACCGCCCGGCGCGGCCACGTTTGGCAGGCTCGGATAAGCGAAACTGTTCTCGATGTAGGGAGAGACCACGTTGATTTTGTATTCCGCCAGCAGCGCGATGTCACGCTTGAAGGAAGCCAGGGTGGGAATGGGACCGCGGCTGATGTCCAGGCTCACGCCCCGCCAACGGATGGCCGGCCAATCGACGATGCGAACCTCCGGCGACTCGGCCCCACCGCCCTTCACCGGATGGAGCAATTGCCGCAACGTCTGCACGCCATAGAAAATGCCCGCTGGTGTCTTGCTTACAACGGAAGCTTCATGGGAAGTGACCACCAGGACGTAGCCTTCCTCCTCGGCCTGAGCAGGAAGTTGCAACCCCGATTTTCCCAGAATTTGCTTGCCGGCCGCGCTATCCGTACGCGCCAGAATAATGTGCGAAGAGCCTTTTCCCTTGCCGGCAATCACCCCGTCCAGAGAACTCAGGTCCCCAGAAAGCAGCGACGCGGCAAAGCGATCCTCTTCTGTGTTGCTGGTGATGTCGATGCTGACGCGCGTGCCCACCCGGAACACTCCCTGACCGAGCTCAAGCTGATTGGGGTAAGGAGTGAGAGGCAAACCGGCCGGATAAATGGCGGGACTGGATAACACCAGTGCGAACCAGAATGCGAAAAGTCTCTTAGACATGGCTTCCTCCTTTAGGCCTTTTTGTGTCTTCCTGTCTTACGGGAACAAATTGCATATCCCTTTGGTGCGGAACACCCGGAGCCCCGCGCCGCAACCCGCGTCGCCGATCTCCAGGCTGCGGGGAGTTTACATTCTGGAACCTCACTTTGACAAATTGTGAAGGGCAACACCGGTCCACTTAGCTCCGCCAAAGTAATCCAAGAACTCGCAGGATCCTCTGCACCAGCATGCCGCACCGGAACCATGGTTCAATGCCCGGCCGTGTGCTCCCCACCGGGTTGCGGTAGGGCGCCTCCCGCACGGAATCTTACGCAGCACGATTCTGTAGACTTCTTTCCCCCGGCAGGCCTCGGCGGTACAATGGGTGCCTTTGAACAGAGTCTAACAAGGTCCGATAATCGCTTTGGCGAGCAAGTTTTGCTTGAGGAGGAGGACGGCAATGATCAGAAGGTTTTTTGATTCCCGCAGCCTCGGTGAACTCATTCTCGCGATAGTGCTGGTACTGTGCGCCACAATTCCCAGCGCAGGGCAACAAACTGCTTCCATCCAGAATGAGCAGTTGACGGTGACCGTGAACACTCATGAGGGATCCTATGCCCTCCGGGCAAAGGGCCTGGAGCAACCGGTGCTTGTGGCGCACGTCGGTGCGGAGATCGATCATTCCTGGGTGCAATCGAACCAGTATCCGAAGCGGCAGGCCGAAGAATCCACCTTCAAGGATGCCCTGGGCAGCGGGCACGCGATCAAGATTACTTTTAGCGGCCTGGCTGGAAAGCCGGACCTGGTTTGTGTACTGCGCCTCTACGACCAGCGTCCCTACGGCGACGTTGAAGTCACACTCCGCAACACCACCGGGAAGACGCTAAGCGTCGAAGCCCTGCGAATTGTCGACGCGGTCGGAAAAGAGCAGGTCAACCTGGGCGGGCGAGCCGCGGCGGACCGCGTGCTGTCCGACAGCTTCAGCGAGGACCGCCCGGTCATGCAGATTCTCGACTTGGCGAAGACGCCCGAGCACCGCGCGGTGGGCAGCCAACTCATCTACAATCAGGAAAGCAAGCAGAGCCTGTTTCTGGCCACGCTCACTTCCAGGCGGCTTCTGAACATCCTGCACCTGCGCGTGGAGACTCCCGCAGGGGCCGGGCCCAGAATCACCTCCTACACCGCGGACTCGACGGGAACGACGGAAATCGAGATTGGGGAATCGCTGAGCAGTTCGCCCAAGGAAGACCAGATGGAGCTGAGTCTGCCCGTGGAGGCAGGAAAAGAGCTGGCTTCTGAGCGCATGATGTTCACCGTGGGAAACGACTATCACGCGCAACTGGAAGCCTACGGCGATGCGATCAGGATTCTGCATCAGGCGCGCGCGCCGGCCTTAAACCCCGTCGGCTGGTGGAGTTGGACGGCCTTCTATGGTGGGATCAGGGAAGCTCCCACGTTGACCAACCTGCGCTGGCTGGCCGAGAACCTGAAGGACCTTGGTTACCATTACTTCTTCATTGATGAGGGATATCAGTACGCGCGCGGCGAATACGAAACGCCCAACGCCACGCAATTTCCTGACGGCATGCGGTACGTGGGCCACCAGATCTTGAAGCAGGGGTTAACCTTCGGCATCTGGACCGCGCCGTTTGAAGTCACGGCCCGCGCCTGGGTCTACGAGCATCACAAGGATTGGCTGGTCCACAACGCGCAGGGCAAACCCATCCAGATTGGTTACGTCGAGCCGGGCAAGTCGGACCCCATTTTTGTGCTCGACACCACGAACCCCGGTGCGCAAGCGTATTTGCGAAAAACCTATCAAACGCTGACGCGCGATTGGGGCGTGCGCCTGATCAAGATGGATTTCATGGATGACAGCGCGGTGGAAGGCGTCCACTTCCGGGCAAACACCACGGCCCTGGAAGCGCAGCGCCTTGGCCTTCAAATCATCCGCGAGGCAGTCGGCGAAAACGTGCTGCTCGACAAGGACGGCAGCCCCATGCTGAACCCGGTGGGAATTGTGGATATCGGCCGGATTTCGGTGGATACCGGCCATGCCTTCCGGGCCAGCCGGGACGCCGCCCCGGGCATCGCGGCGCGCTACTACATGCACCGGAACTGGTTCATCGATGATCCCGACGCCTTTACGGTGGGCGCACAGCGCTTCACGGGCGAGAGGTGGCACACCGCAAGGGAGCCCATCAAGCTCGCGGAGGCGGAAGTTTCCATCGCCCTGGCGGCGGTTTCCGGCGGTATGTTCGAGCTCGGCGATGATATGCCGCTCCTGAGCAATGAGCCCGATAGGCTGGCCCTGGTGAAGAATCCGGACCTGCTGCAGATGGCAAGGCTCGGACGCGCCTCGCTGCCTCTGGATTTGATGACGTATCGAGCCGAAGACTCCATCCCCAGTGTGTACCTTTTGAAGGAGGACCGCAGGCAGGCCGTGCTGACAGTCTTCAATTGGACGGAAGCAGCGCGCTCGCACACGTTCACCCTGGCGGATTGGGGATTGCCCGAGGGCGATTCCTACCAGGCCTCCGACGTGTTGGATAACCAGAAGTCCGTGGAGTTGGCAGGCGGCAAGCTCGTGCTCGATGACCAACCCGCGCACTCGGTGCGGATGATCAAGATCATCGATACTTCCGTAGCGGCCGCGGCGCCTACGATCACCGCCGACGTTCCTTCCACCGCCAAGACGGGAGCGGCGCTGAAGCTCTCGGCCACGGCGCAGGCCGAGGGCGTTCCGGCAATCGCTTATCACTGGGATTTCGGTGACGGCACGACAGAGGATGGTGCGCAGGTGACCCACGCCTTCACGGAAGAAGCCTCCTATACGGTTCGGTTGAAAGTAGACGGAGTGGATGGCGTCGCCGCCGAGCAAACCTTCACGATCGCCGTCAAGGGCATGATGAATTGGGGGTTCGATTTGCCCAACAACCGGCGCTACGTTGAGAAGGAGACGCACTAAGAGATTTTCAGCGCTGCGGAGAAATTGCCTGGCAAGCTTTGAGCCACCACTTTTCTATGCAATCAGCCTTTGCCCGGAAACTCCGCTTGCCGCCCCAACCTGGACATGCGGCCAATCGACACACCATGCCGTGGGGAGGCAAGAATGGACCGAGACTGTGAGCGCTGACGGGAGCGCAAGGCTTACTAAAGAGATTGCGGAAAAGGTCAACATCATTGTTTCAAGTCTTGGACGGCCGCACGCACCTTGGGAATCAGCGCGGCATAATCCAGAGCGGAAGCCTTGGCGAGGAATTGCTGGTAGTAGCGCAGCGCCAGGGGTTTGTTGCCGGCCTTGTCAAAAAGCACTGCGAGGATGAGGAGCGGCTCCACCTCGCTCGAGTCGAGCTCGATGGCATTCTCAAACTCGCGGCGCGCCGTTTCGCACCCGCGCCGTGGCGTGGGCGAACCGAACCCCGCGCGCCGCCAGCGCATCCAGGTTCGGTGTCCGGGCATGCCCCGGAGCATAGCAGCTCAGGTGGTCGGCGCGCGTGGTGTCCAGAGTAATCAGCAACACGCTCTCGTCGCGCAGCGCCGGTGTCGCCTGTTCTGGCTCGTGGTGGCGGCAGCCGCTGAGGCATAGAAGCAGTCCCGTCGAGACCGTAACTGCCAAGCCTCTTACTAGACTTCGATACAGCAATTTGTTCTTCTCCCACCCACGTACGATCGCAAATCACTTTACACCGAACCAGGCAGTCACGCTTCAGCAAAAACCCTTGGTGGGCATCCCGGCGAAAGCGGGAATCCGGAGAGCCGTAACGGGACCAGGCTTGTACAAATTACGCTCGGTACGGGGAGGCCTATTAATTTGTCTGAATCGTTCCGGTCACCACCACTTCGAAAGCGCTGCCGAAGTCGACATGGAGATACTGTTTTTCTTGGCTGATGGTCGCTACGTACGCGTGCGAGTTGGGATCAACACAGTAGTTGGAGACGTCGGCGTTCCAGGGTTTATCCGTTGGAAACATCGGACAGCCCGAAATCCGTGGGCTCGTGCTGTAGTCGGTGGGACTGCCGGATGCCGCGTTGCTGCAATTCGTCTGAGGAAGAGTCACCGGGGGGCAGGGCTGGACACGGAGCCACAGGAGAGGAGGAAAATTGCTCCCACAACCAAGCAGGCGCAGCAATAACGGCTGTGTTTCACGGACTGTCCTGACATATTCCCTCCGCACAAGATCGGAGTTGACTCACCGCTGTGGCGCTGAGACGCGGGCGTTAATTTGAATTTATTGCCCTCTCCCCCAAGGGCGCGAGGGAAGAAGCATTCTTAGTGTTGGCGCTGTATTCATGAGTCTCTCTGCACCAAGGGGCGCTGGAAAAAAACGGCCCGCCGCAGGGCGGGCCGTTGAAGAACGTCTTGGAAATAGAGATCAGAAGTTCATTCGTGCAGCGAACTGAATAAGCCGCGGCCCGTTCATGGGTCCCTGGATCAAACCGAAGGTCCCTCCATTCGCCGGATATCCGTCACCCAGAGAGGTATCCGGATCGCCGCGGCCCGTGCGGTTAAAGACGTTGAACATGTCGGCCCGAATCTGGAAGGTAAGCCGTTCGGTGATTCGGGTGTCCTTGACAATCCCAAAGGACTCACCCTCATGGCCGGGTCCCCGGGTACTCGGCAAGTTGCGAGGCGCCGTTCCGAGCCGTGTGGGGTAGCTGTTTATAGGTGTTGCGGGGGGATCGGCAAAGGCCGCGGGATTCAGCATCGGCGTACCATTGATGATGTCCAGTCCTTTGAGAGGCACCGTTTGAGCGACCCCAGAAATGACATCTGGACGGGCACCCGGAGTGAAAGCGGGGCTTAGTGCCGAGTAGATGATCAAAGGATCGCCGGACGTATAGTTTTGAATCGCGGTCATCTGCCATCCTGAAAACAGCCGGTCGGCCTTTCCGGTTGAACTCAGCCACCGCTGCCCTCGCCCGAAGGGCAGCGCGTAGATCCAGGTCAGCTTCGCGGTTTGAGGATAGTCAAAGTTAGCGATCGACTTCTCCAGCTTGCGGTTGTAGAAATCCTGCACCACGCTGTTGCTGGGATAGTAGAGTGCGGTGTCAGTGTTTGTGAGGGTTTTGGAGAGAGTGTAAGCGGCAATGAACGTCAACCCATGCGCCGCGTTCTTCTTTGCCATAACCTGGAGGGAGTGATAGGTGGAACTACCCATGGTGGGATAGTTGTTGAGCAACTGGCAATATTGGGGGTAGGGCTGCAAGGCGGCCGAGACGGCTGTTCCACAGAAACCGTCGTTCTCGAAGTCGGGGAAGGGCAACTGGGTGATACCATAGCTGGCAAGGATAGGGCCGTTGACCGGGTCCGCCAAGTCCGTAGCCAAGTCGTCCCCCAGAATGTCGCCCAACCCGATGTACTTCGAATTCGGCTGGTTGAACCAGTTGGAATAGTAGCTATCCAGCAGGCGCGTCCCCTTGGAGCCCATATAGTTCGCCTCTAACATTATCTGATGGGGGAATTGGTACTGGAACCCGGCGCTCCAGTTCTGAACGTAAGGCTGGGCCAGGGAGTTCGCCGGGAGGTAGTCGGGCTCATTGCCGTTGGCCTGCGTGGGATCGTAATTCGGCAATGTGCCCGTGAAGGCGGGCAGACCAACGCTCGCATTCGCCGGAAGCGCCGCGCCCACGAACTGGGAGAGGTAAGTCACCGGGTTGTAAGACGCCAAGGTGCCCCCGGGTTTGTGAATGGCAAGGCCGCCGTTGTAACCCCAAGTGTTCATGCTGCCGAAGTTGTTCAAGATCGGCGGACCATACGAGATTCCGTAGCCGCCGCGGAAGACCAGGTTCTTGCTGACCGCATAAGCCAAGCCGAAGCGCGGCGCCACTTCCTTGAAGTACCAATCCTGGAAGGAACTGCGGTGGACGCAAGTCGGGCAACTGCCCAGGAACTCCAGCGCCCCCGGAATGCCGTCTGCACCCGCGTTCGGCAACGTGGCATCGAATCCGGATTGACGGTCGAAAGCTTCCTTCTTGGGAAGCGGGATTTCCCAGCGCACTCCGATGTTTAGGGTGAGCTTCGAGGTCGCCCGCCAGTCATCCTGCGCAAAGAAGGCGAACAAACCCGCGCGATAACCTGGCTCCGTGGCGTAAACGGATCGGCTCGCGCCGTGCACGGCGCCCAGAATAAAGCTCGCGAATTGATGACCCGTCTCCAGGAGGAAGCCGGGCAGTGCGGTTTCCTGGTTATTGAAACTGAAGCTTCCTGACACGGGCCCCGGTTCATAGGTGTTGTAGCGGTAGCGGAGGAACTGGGCGCCGAATTTCAGGCTGTGCTTGCCATGCGTAAGGCTATATGTGTCCTGGTAATCATAGCTCTCCGACGGGTCGGTGTTATTGCACCCATCGCCGATACTCGAGATGAATTTTGAGATGCCCGTGTTCGAGCCGCCCAGACTCAAGCTTGGGAAGCAGGTATTGGGAATGCCCGGAATCCCCATCAGCGGTGTGTATTTGGCGTCGTTGGTCTTGTTATTGGCGTTCTGAAAGCGGTTGTAACCCAACGAGAGGATGTTCACCGAATGGTCGTTGACCGTCCAACTATGCTGGAGGCGTATCTGCGGGCCACCTACGTCCTGTATATAGTCACGGTTGATGGGCTGTCCAGGGTAAGGGCCGTAGGCATTTGATCCGTTGTATCTCTCCCGAGCGTAATAACCGAACACGCCCGAGATTTTCTGCTTGGTCCCGATGACCTGATCGATCTTGACGCTCATGGCATCCCTTCTCAGGATGGGTTGGCCGGCGCTGTATCTTGTGATGTTCCGAAGATTCCGATCGAATGTCGGACTCGGAAACAACGGCAAGAGAACCGAAGCTGCCTTGCTGAACTCTGCCGGGGGGATAACGTTCAATTGGCCGCCCGACTGGAAGGGATCCTTGATTGTGGCATCGGCCCCGCTGTTGTTTACGAGCCCTGTCACGGAGTCCGTGGCTCCAGCCGGTACTATCCGGCTGGTGGTGGGATCGTAGATCTCGTTCTGGTAAACCGGTCGCCCCAGGGCGTCGGTACCCACCGAAGCCCCGAGCCAACCGCTGAAGTCGCCCTGAATCATTGCCGGAGTCGGTATGGAGATGAGGCTGCCGGGAGCAAAATTTCGGTACCGGTCTCCTTCATAGCTCGCGAAGAAGAAGGTCTTGTCCTTGCGGATGGGCCCGCCGAGGGTACCGCCGAAATTGTTTTCCTTCTCGTTGTCCTTGAGTCCGCCCGTGGCGTTGGCGACCAAGCCGGCTGCGTTGAAGACAGGATTTTTGTTGTACTCAAACACCGTGCCGTGAAACTGGTTGGTGCCGGACTTCATGGAGAAGTTGACGATGCCGCCGCCCGTTTCCCCATACTCCGCCGAATAGTTGCTCATCTGCACCTTGAACTCGCCAATGGAATCCGTTCCGGGACTGTATTCATCCATGCTTCCCCCGGCCAAATCGTAACGGCCAATGGTGACACCGTCAATCAGGATCTCGTGGCTGAATAACTGGCCGCCGTTGATCGAACCCGACCAAGTGTCGCCGACGGTTCCGGGGAGGCTGGTGAAGATGAAGGTTTGAGGGTTCCGCCCGCCATCGTCGACTTCAATGGGTAGCATTTGAAACTCTTCCGGGGTAACGCTGGAGCTTACTTCGGCCGTCGAAGGCGTAAGCAGCGGCGCTTCCGTGGTCACCGTGACCGATTGGGAGGCACTGCCCACCTGAAGCGTTAGATCGATGGTTACTACCTGGGCCACCGAGACGATCACGTTCTTCGCCACGGAGGCTTTGAAGCCTTCTACGCGCGCTTCGACCTGGTAGTTTCCCGGCGGCACGGGGACGCGGTAGTAACCCGCACTGGAACTCTTTACCGTCCAGTTGATTCCCGAATCCATGTTGGTGATGGTGACTTGCGCTTCCGGAATGACCCCTCCGGAGGGATCAAAGATCGATCCCGTAATGGCGCCCAACTGGCCTTGAGCGCAAATCCATTTCGGCATGAGTAAGAGCGCCAAACAAATGGCAATGATGCGCAGAGACTTGGGCATAGAACTACCTCCTTATAGTTCCCTGTTTTCCCAATCGACGCTTGAAGGGAGTAGCGCGCACCTCACAATGGTGCGCAAAAGAGGGAGCCCTTGTACCTAGTACTCAGATACCGGTCGTGTGTCTCGGCTCCCCTCAAGTAAAAGCAACAGCCTTTCGGCTCCTTTCATTGTCTTCGATTTAGCCCATGATTCCATGCCTGTCAAGGGTTTTTTCGCAAGAGAGCAACGAGAGCGCCATTGACAACAAAAAGCCGGAGTCGTATACCCTTGTTTTATCCTTGACATCGCCAATGACTAACTATATAATTACCCTTTGAGCTAGAGCGCCTGGCTGCGGCCTTTACAACGGGTCGCGAAACCCATGCTGGGAAAGCCCGCAGTCAGCAGCAAGGCGACTGGGAAGGAGTCGCTGAAGGGCCCTTCGCCTTATGTACGCGCCGCGGAAATTGTGCCCACCCATCCCAACGCGCGACTCATGCGGAGAATGCAGGATTCCAACTTTCGGGAAGTCCGGCGGGTCACTGACCAGCTGCTGAAGCTAAAACGCTATGAACGGAAGATGAAAGCTTTGGAAAAGAATGACGAAAAGGATGGTAGAGCCGACCTTTAGAGCTTGTCCGCTTCACTTCGTTCAGGGCACGCTTTGAGCACCGCGAGGGTCAGCAGACTCGACCCCTCCGTCTGTCGTCCTGAGCGTAGCGAAGGATCTGCATGCCGAAAACGGCGAGCTAAAAGGGCGCTGCCTAGCCATTATGTATAAGAAAAAAAAGTGGTTAGCGATCAAAGGCGTGAATCTTGAAAAAATCTAAGTAACTGAAAATACAATGGTTAGTTAACTCTTCGCGCTCAGGCAGCAAAAAAACGCGGGGGCGAAAAATGAAGGATAGACCCATTATGTTATTGAAAACAAGTGTAGAAAAAATGATCGTTTTAGGCCTTGCCATTATGTTATTCAAAAATAAGGTACTTACAGGCGTCTAGCCATTATCTTTATGAAGATAAATGGGGTTAGTAGGAATCAAGTAGTCATGAAGGCGAGAGATTGGGAGCAATTGTAGGCTACGGTTCCATGTGTCCGAAGATAGAAACTCGCACGGCCTTCAACCAAGCTTCAGGGTAAACTTCTGTTGCTAGTCCGCCCAAGTGCTGACGCCGCATGCGGGCAGAGATTAACGCTCCCCGACCCACATTCCAGGAATTCTGTTCGGAGGAGTTAGGATGGTAGGCCCGTGGGAACTCGAACCCCAGACCTCTACCGTGTAAATCACTAACTCACTGACCTATCTATAACTTACAGGTGCTCACAGGGGCTGCTACCTCCGCTAAGTCCCTATAGGTTGGGGGCCAGAGGCGTTGGCCTTCGGGTTCGCGCTGCTTGATGATTCAACGGCTCGCCGGGTGCTTCGTGACGTTGAAGTGCAAGATCCGCCGGCGGTCATGGCTGATTACGAAAAAGCCATAGAGTACGCCGAAGCTGATCGTCGGGGCCGCGAAGAAATCCATCGCTGCGATGGTCTCCCGGTGCTTTCGAAGAAAGACGAGGCAACGTTGGGCTGGCTCGGGACCCCTCGGACCTCGTTTCATCCAGCGTGAACTCGTTCTCTCGGAAAGATCAAAACCGAGCATGAGAAGTTCACCATGTATCCGCGGTGCTCCCCAGGTCGGATTCTCAACAACCGTTCGGAAGTTCAATTCCCGAACTTCCTTTGACGTCGGTCTTCTCCACACCTGCGTCCTGGCCCTGGAGATCAGCCGCCAGTACAAGCGGAAACCGGCCCGGTGCCACCGGACTACAGTCTCGTGTGTGACCACGATCAGCGGTTGTTTCCATCCTGACCAGAACCGACGGACGGCAACCCAGAAGAGCTTGTCGAGCAGGCCTATTCTTGGCTTCGGATGCCGACGCTTCAGCAAGGCGAGTTGTTAGAGCACGCGCCTGGACAATCTCCACTGGGGTAGTACAGCAAGATAGCCTGAGAAACGCTGCCTAGAGACGTCTGGCGGTCCCGCCCTAACGTTCTGCGGGCCGAACGTCCGGCTCGGGGGAGAGAGACTTGGCACGAATCGCTGAAATCTTTGTCACAAATACATCAACGTTGCCGTGGTTACTGGTCCGCTGCGGGTTCACGGTGGGAAAGTTGGTCGAGGATGTCTGTCCCGTCACGTAGGCGTTGCCGGAGGAGTCGACGGCGATGGCGTAGCCATAGTCAACAGCACTGCCGCCCAGGTACGTGGAGTAGACTAGGGCTGAGCCGGTTGAGTTCAGTTTGGCCACAAATGCGTCCGCGTAGGAGCTACAGCCGCCGCAGTTGGCCTGGAAAGGGCTAGCGGTTGGGAAGTTGGTCGAGTAGGTCACCCCCGTCACGTAGGCGTTGCCGGAGGAGTCAACAGCGACGCTGTTTCCTTCATCATATCGGTTGCCGCCTAAGTAGGTGGAGTACACCAGAGCCGAGCCGGCCGCATTCAGTTTCGCTACGAACGCGTCAAGCTCGCCTCCGTAAGATGCCTGTAGCGGGTTGGCGGTGGGGAAGTCGGTCGAGTAGGTGCGCCCGGTCACGTAAGCGTTGCCGGAGGAGTCGACGGCGATGGCGTAGCCATAGTCAACAGCACTGCCGCCCAGGTAGGTGGAGTAGACCAGAGCCGAGCCGGCTGGATTCAATTTCGCCACAAACGCGTCGAAGTCGCCGTGGTCACTCGCCTGCATCGGGTTCGCGGTGGGGAAGTCGCTCGAGGATGTATATCCCGTCACGTAGGCGTTGCCGAAGGAATCAACCGCGATGCCTTGACCCGACTCACCCTCACTGCCGCCCAGGTAAGTGGAATAGACTAGGGCCGAGCCGGTCGAGGTCAGTTTGGCCACAAATGCAGTAACAGTTTCTGTCTTTGGGGTCGCTTTATTGATCGCCTGAAGGGGGACCATGGTCGGAAAATCATCCGAGAAGGTCGAGCCCGTCACGTAGGCGTTCCCGGAAGAGTCGACAGCGATGCCGTAGCTCCAGTTTTCAAGACTGCCGCCGAGGTAGGTGGAATAGACCAGAGCCGTGCCAGCAGCGTTCAGTTTGGCTATGAACGCAGTGAACCTCGCGGTTGGGATAGCTTTATTGATGGCCTGAAATGGATTAGCGGTGGGGAAGTCGGTCGAGGTAGTGTTGCCCGCCACATAGGCGTTACCGAAGGAATCGACGGCGATGCCTGTGCCCCAACTACCAAAACTGCCGCCCAAATAGGTGGAGTAGACGAGGGCCGATCCCGCGGCGTTCAGCTTCGCCACGAAAGCGTCGCTCGTGCCGCTGCCGAAGCTGGGCTGGAGCAGGCCGGCAGTAGGAAAATCGGCCGAGGCCGTATCGCCCGTCACGTAGGCGTTGCCTGCACCGTCGACGGCGATGGCTTGACCTGACTCGTACCCACTGCCCCCGAGGTAGGTGGAGTAACTCAGCACCGGGTCAATCACCAATGCGCGCTTGGGGTCGTAGCCCGGCACACGGAAAGCCACCAAGTTGTTGTTCGCCAGCACGAACGCGCCGGAAAAAGCCTTGGGATTCAAGGCGCGGGATTCGCGGTTCCAACTGCCCGATCTGGCGTCGAGCTTGGAGAGCGCGGTCGGTTCCGAACCCCCGGCCATAAGGGCCCGCGCTACAGCAGGCTGGAAGACGGCGGGCTTGTGGAGGCGTACCTCGTCGCCGCCCACTTTCAGAACCAAGTCGCCGTTGGCTGCGTCGACGCACATTCCGTCCGCCCCCGCGAAGCTCAGCTTGATCTGGTTCGGATCGGCGCCCGGCGCCACCACAAGGTCATACTCAAGCTGGCTTTGGTTGCCGTAGTAGACCAAATCGATACCTGGGTAAACACTCTGGAATTTTACCTCCGAATAGTTGGGCACATTGGTGCGCCACTTCGTGCGGTCGTTGCCGATGAAGTAATTGCTGCGGCCCGGGAGCTCGTGAAGTCCGACGACCCGCCCCTTGGCATCGTGGCCCACAAATCTCATCCGCACCACATGCGGCGTTTGAGTTTTAAGACCTGCTTTCACGCCTCCTTTGCCTGCGCTCGGCTCCGGAACCAGTTGGCTAAGATCAGGGATTAGCGATCGCCCCCGTGATTTCCAGTCGTCGGGAAGGCCGGACCATCCGGCGCGTGAGCCGACCGAGGCAAACGGCTCGAGTCCGTCGGGAGGTCCGAACTTGAGAGATCGGCTTATGCTTGGCTGAGATTTCCGCAAGGTCAGCACGGCCTCATCATTGGTGAGGAAAATCGTGTAGCCGCCGCATCGCGCCAGGAATCGCACCCGGGCGTCGGTCTGACCTTGGTTAGCTTCGAAGCTAAGCGGCAGTCGCCCGTAATCGTTTTGGATTTTAGATTTTGGATTGTTGGTTGAAGACACCGCCGCGAGCGACACAAGCGGGTTACCGGTTGGCGAAGCGGGGGTGGAACCGTCGCCTTCCCGGCTGGAGAACAAATGACCGCTGAAGAACATAGCAGTGAGACCGATCGCAATGACAGGCAGGAGTTGAAGTCGACGTTGCCGCATGACATTCCCTCGCGATAAGATTTCTGCCGCCCATTGCAAAGCGGGTTTACCTCTCCCTTGGGCCATTGGGGACAGCGTGGACCGCGTCGGCACTTTCACCAGTCGTCGCGGGCCGGGCAAGGGTTCCCGGGCGAGGAGAAGGCACTGCGCCTTTCGGAAATCCCCCGTCAATTATTCCTGCGCGGGCGTAACGACAATGTTCCGGAAAGTCACCCGCCCGTCCTCGCTGCCCTGAAGGTAGATAGGCCCAGGCACTTCGTGGGTGTCGAGAGCAGCCCCATTCGTCCCAGGGATCTCCTGATGATCGATCACGTTTTGACGGTTGTGCACAACCGTGATGGTTCGCCCAACAAGGGTGATATCAAAACTCTGCCATTCTCCAGACCTGCGCGGCAGCTCAGGTGAAGGGGCGAGCCGCCCGTACACCGCGCCAGTATGATGGCTGGGTGGTTCCTGTTCGGAGTCGGTTTCAATTTGCACCTCGAGCCATTTCAGATCTGCGTAACGGTCCTGCACATAGACACCGCTGTTGGACTTTGGCGCACAGTTGAATTCCAGGTGCAACTTAAAATCCCCAAACTTGGGAATAGTCATGAGGTTAGCGCCCCTTCCAGAACTGACCATCATCCCGTGTTCAACCTTCCAACTGCCTGCCTGGCTTGGATCACTAAACTTCCAGCCGCTGAAATCTCTGCCGTTGAATAAAGCGGTAGGCTTGCCCCATATCGGAGCGCCTTCCTTCGGGGCTGGCGCGTTCCGGTTGAGGGATGAGGCAGGCATTGAAATAATCAGTAAAGCAAGTGCCAGGGTGAGTTTGCTGACGATGGCATCGCCGGCTCGGCGGCGGACATCTCGAATGAATCTTATCCGAACCATAATCTTCTTCTGGTCGCGCAGCGGTACACCGTGAGTAGCCGTAGGCGCATGCCAAGGTCAGTGATCCGCTCTATACATCCTCTCATCTCCCCCTTGGCATTTGATCGTGGCGCAGCGCAGGACACAAACCAGCAGCGATAGTGAGTCGCTGCTGCCCATCAGAAACTTGAATCCGAGGGTTTCACCCATGGCTATCCCAGGTCCTCCCTTTCAGGGAGGACAGCTACCTGCGGTTGGGAACTGGCCTTCACTGCTCACTCGACGTGCCTGGGATTTGCGGCTTATGCCTTTTCACTCACTTGCTCGCGCCCCGCATCAAAGTAGTACACCTTTCCGTCCCGGTAAGAGCGCACGGAAAGATCTATTGTTACTGAAACCTTATAACCGAGGTCCGCATGGCAGTTCGGCTGCTGCCGTGACCGCACGCAGTTCAGGAAGTTGTCGACATGCTTGATGTCGTCCTCATACCAACCTCCCACGCCATCGACGCGAACCTGATAGTTGTCATTTTTCTTTAAGAATTCTTCAATGAACGGCGATTCAGGGAAAACATCAGCGTAATCGTACTTTCGGGAGGGTGGGGCTTCCCACTCGTCACCTAGATGAATCGTCGCTTTGGTCCCGCGAATCATCATCTCGGGTCCGTTTTCGTTGACCTGCGAGGATTGAATGGTCATCGAGTATTTGCTCGGGTAATCGGCAGCGGTCAAGAAGGTGTCGGGAACTTCGCGGCCATCGTGGTAAACCCACAATCCGCCCATGCCGACCACCCGAGTCGGAAAATCGTTGGCGACCGCAACATGGAAAGGAGCGACGATATGGTAATGCAGGTCGGTCGCGATGCCACCCGAGTAGTCCCAGTATCTGCGGAAGTGGAAGAAGCGATCCGCATTGAACGGAATCTGGGGGGCTGGGCCAAGCCACTGTTTCCAGTCGATGTGGTCTTCACCGGTCGCCTCCGGGCCGGCCGCAGCATCAATCTCCTTCTGCCTGGCCTGCAGGGTGTCCGCCACCAGCGTATTCCAGCTATACGTGCCCTGCACGGCCACCACCTGGCCAATCATCCCGGATTGAACTACGTCGCGGATCTTGGGCCAGCGGTTCCATGAAAGAGCCTGCACGCCCACTTGCACCACGCGCTTGAGTTCTTTCGCCCTGTGAGCGACCGTTTTGCTCTCCTCGACCGTGTGCGTCATGGGTTTTTCGACGTAAACGTCCTTGCCGCTCTCCATCGCCGCCAGCGTTATGGGAGCGTGCCAATGGTCAGGCGTAGCAATGAAAACTGCGTCGATGTCCGTGCGGTGCAGTAAATCCTGGTGGTGAACGTACGTCTTGGCCCCAGGCGCTTTGCGCGCCGCGACGTTAAGACGTTTCTGGTAAACATCACAGAGCGCTACGATTTCGATGTCCGGGTTGTTTTGCCGGTGCTGCAGCAGCAGATCGATGTGATCCGTGCCGCGAGAGCCAATACCGATCAGGCCTACGTTTATGCGGTCGTTCGCTCCCGCCGCGCGGCCCCAAGCCGGGGCAGCCGCAAGGGCCGCGCCGCCAAGAGTGGCTCCCTTCATGAAACTCCGCCGGGATAGATGACTCGATGATTCCATGGGTAATACCCTCGTTTTCGGAGTCGTACCGGGTGCACGTGACCCGGCTGAATCAGAATATGAACCTCAACCCAAATTGAATCTCACGCTCTGCAGTGGCTGTCCCCGTTGAAATACCAAAATTCTGTGAGCCGAGATAGTCCCCAGGGTACCCGAAGGTAACATGGTTAAGGATGTTGAAAAACTCGGCGCGGAACTGCAGCGTTGTCGACTCGGTGATTTTCGTGTCCTTTGTGACCGAGAAATCAAGGTTCCACCAACCTGGGCCTGTGAATGTGTCACGCCCTAAATTGCCTGGTGTTGGCAGTACGGCGCTGCCATCGACCGGGCTAGTGACGGTGGGCAGGCCGAAAAACCCGTCGCCGAGACCATTGTTATTACCAATAACCGCGGTGGAAAAGAACTGGGTTCCACCGCCCGGGTTGAAGGTTGCTTGTTTGAGCAAGAAAGGCCTTGCGCCGACACCATTCCAGTCGTCGAAGCCGTATTGCAGAGTTCCATAGGGGCCGACAACCGTGAACGGACTGCCCGATTGGGCGGTAAAGATACCCAGCATCTTCCAGCCGTGAGTGAGCCGTTGGGAAATATGTGAGAACGCTTGCCACTGGCCAAATGGAAGCTCGTACTCGAAGTTGGCATTGAACACCTGGGCAATGCTATAGCCTGCGCGCCCGTACTCGCACTTTATGCATTGGGGGTTGTTTTGCGTGACCCCTCCACCCTCCTCCGCGGCCTGCCATACGTCGTCCACATCCGTCAGGGTCTTTGCGTAAGTGTAGTTAGCTTGGAACTGCAGACCGTGTGCGGCCGAGATCTTGCGCGCTTGCAGTTGCAAGGCGTTATAGCTTGAATGGCCGCCATTATAGATCATCTCGATCTCGCCCAAACCTGGAGTTATGTTCGCGTATGGAGCATACTGCGGTTCAGCATTATCGAACGCATTAGGATACTCCGAGTTATAAAGACTTACGCCGATGCTGCCGACGTAGGACGCCTGCGCGGAAATGCCGCCGGGAAACTCATGTTCCAACGTAAAGTTGTCGTTCATGGTGTACCCGTTTCGCAACCGGTCGGAGGGATAGTCCCCAGTGAGAGGACCGAGGATCGCCGCATACGGGGCGAGGTTCACCGGCGTATTGGCAGGGACTGTTTTTGAGTTTCCATTGGCGACCACCGGCTGCCCGGAAGTGCTCATCAATATCGGAAGGGAAACAGGCTGCGGAGTCAGGGAGTATACTGGATTGGACAGATAATTGAGAGAGGCGACGGGGAAGTTTACCAAGGCCTGATCCGGATAGACGGTGGGGATCATGTTGGTAAACGTCCCGAATCCACCTCGCAGGACGGTGTTTTTCGTCAGCTGGGCCGCAAAACCGAAGCGCGGGGCGAAATCCCCCGAAAGATAGTCCGGCGGCCACAGAGGTTGAGGGTTCACCACAAAATCGCCGTAAAGGCTGCCGGAGTCGGCCGGAACCGCGAATCGATTGCCTACTTCCCACGGCACGGAGGCGTATTCATAGCGCAGGCCGAGATTCAGCGTGAGCTTCCGGGTGACCTTAATGTCGTCCTGAACGTACCCGCCGAAAGTCCAACGTCGCAAGCCCCACCAGACAACGCCACCTCCCGGCGGGCCATAGCCGGGCACCGTCGTCGAGCGGGCATAGTCAACGGCAGCTCCTTCCATCATGCTGATTAGACCGTTCGGGCTCGGCGTTTCGGCAACAAGGGAGGAACCCCCGTTTGTCGAGGGGATCGTTACCGGGAGGGGTGTGCCCGCGTCGAAGTCAAATACGCCGCTGGGGCCCACGCTTGTTACGCCCGTACCGTTGTCCCGCTCCCGGCGAAACTCTCCACCGAAGTGGAACGACTGGCGACCTTTGGTCCATACGAAGTCGTCTTTGGGATCGAAAAAGGTGACGTTATACTGGGTCAGGAATGTGTCGGGCCCCCAACCCTGCAGGCTACCGTCATCGAAAACGGTCGCGGTAGTTGTCGCCTCTGCAGGAACTTCCGGATAACCGTCGATGCCTCGGTTGAGCGTAAACGTGAAGTTATTAAGCATCGTCGGCGAGAAGAGATGCGTCTCGCTTATCGAGTAGTTGCGCAGGTTGTAGACGGAGCTTTGAGAAAAATTAGCGCCCCCCAATATAGCAGCCCATGCATCCGTCTCTTCGGCCACGTTGTTGCCCCAAGTGGCGCGTGCGAAGAGCATGTCCTTTGAAGAGAAATGGTGATCCACGCGTGCCGAAAACTGGTTGTGGGAAATGGGTGACTTGAACAAGAAATAGAAGGTGTTGGCGCCAAGCAAACCGTTGGGTTGGTTCGGCATTGGGTATTTATTAAGAATTGACTGCGCGACTGAGTTCAAGGGTACCTGGAGCACGTCCGTCTGTGCGGGGTTGTTGGGGTCAGGGATCGACACGACTCCCTTTCTCTCGTCTGCCGTCGGAACGGCGACGAGGTTTGGCCCTCCAGCCTCCTGCCTCAGGCCCGCATATTCCCCGTAGAAAAATGTCTTGTCCTTTTGAATGGGTCCTCCGAACGTGGCGCCAAATTCGCTTCTTTCAAGCGGGGAGACCGACGTGGCGAAAAAGTTGCGAGCGTCAAAAGCGCTGTTCCGCAGGAATTCATAAACGCTCCCGTGAAACTGGTTTGTGCCGGATTTGCTCACCATTTCCGTGATCGTGCCACCGCCCTGCCCGTATTGGGCGGAGTAATTGCCTTGTAGCACCCTGAATTCGGCGATCGCCTCAAGATTGAAATTCGTGAATTCGACGTAGCCCATCTCGGCATCGGTGATGTCGCCGCCATCAAGAGTTCCTACTGCGGTCTCAGCGCGATTCCCATTACTGACCCACCCCGGGTTGCCGCCGCTGGGGTACACCACGCCGGGCTGCATAAAGATAAGACCGGTTATATCTCTGCCATTGAGCGGAAGATTCTCCACCTGCTCAGCAGAAACCACGTTGCTCAGCGTACCGTTGGTCGTGTCAAGCAAAGGTGGCGCGGCGCTCACCTGCACGGTGGATTGGACCGTCGTTAGGCCTACCGTGAAGTCCACATTGCGCTGCTGGCTGACGTCCAGGGTAATCTCCTCCGCTACTTCCTTCTTGAAACCTGGGGCCTCTGCCGTCACCACATACGTTCCCACCGGCAAGAGAGAAATGGTGTAAGTCCCTGTGCGGCCGGTAATGGTGAATCGCGGAACCTGCGTGGCGGTGTTCGTGGCGGTCACTTTGGCATTCGGAATAACAGCTCCGCTGGGATCGACAACGGTACCGGTGATTTCTCCGGTAGCTTGTGCGTGAAGAAGGCTAGGGGCGATGAAAACCAGGGCCCCAATGATTGTAATCAGGCTGCGCAGGTGATCTTCCATGTTGCCTCCTATAGGCGTGGGCACCTTTGTGGCAGGATTCTGCCATCTTCTGGCAGGATATTCTCGGCCACCTAGTCTTACTTCTGAGCAAAGTGGGAAGCGGCGCCGGAGGTTGACCACGAAAAAACGCCGTCCCCCCCTTACCCGATCTCAGGCCGGACGTCAGCCCTCTCCAGCGCCAGAATCGCCAGCCATGGTGGACTCTTCTGCAGATTGAAATCTTTCATCCAATTGTATGCAGCCCTTGGTCGAGGCTTCTGCGCCCTCACCGGCTCAGGGGGCGGGATCGTTTTCAGTCAAGGCTGGCATTCCGCCAACGTCAGGCCGTTCCGGCGAGAGTTCACCGTCAAGCTTCCTTCTACATAGTCCGACTGAAACTGTCAAGCGGAAAAACGATCATTCGATTGTTCGTACAATTGAATGGAGACTAAAATGGCCGTCCTCCTCCTCTTCCCCATCCACAGTGATCTGGATTATTGCATTTAATCTTTCCTCCAGACATTCCCCGCGCAAACCAACTGCGCCGAGCGGCATGGACGAAAGTCCGTATAATCGTTTATACTCCCTTCATGAACATCTCGTCGAAGAGCATAGAGCCCATTCGCGTCGAGCTAATTGACCGGCAGATACCTATACCCCTTTACTACCAGATCGCTCAGCACTTGCGGGGCGAGATTCGCGAGCGCCGCATGCGACCAGGCGACTTGCTAGGAACTGAAGAAGAAATCCAAAAAACCTTCCAGGTTAGCCGGGCTACGGCCAGAAAGGCGCTTGAAGAGCTAGCAGAGGAAGGACTGGTCACCCGGATCACCGGGAAAGGGACTTACGTTGCGAAGCCAAAATTGGCGGTTCAATTGCCGACCCTTCTGAGCTTTAGTGAAGAGATGAAACGTATGGGCATGGTTCCGGGCAGCCGAGTTATTGAGGCATCGTTCGCTACCCCCGATGAAGAAGTTGCCCTCAATCTGATGATCGAAGAGGAAAGTCAGGTATTGCGGCTAGAGCGCATTCGGTATGCTGATGACACTCCCGTGGCTCATACTATCGATTACGTGCCGACCTGCGTGAGCCTCCGGCCAGGCATGGACTTCACCGGATCCTTGTACGAACTTCTCGAAAATGCAGGTGCTTATCCCGAAGAATCCGTGCATGTGATCGAAGGGGCCGTCGCAGACCCAGTATTGGCGGGCTACCTCGAGGTTCCGTTAGGGTTTCCCGTCCTGCGATGTCGCGATACCACCTTCGATGCAAGCGGACGTCCGGTGCTTTTTAGCATCCATCTATGGCGAGGGGACCGCTACAGCTACCACGTACGCCTCAAGCGTCCCGCCGCCGCAGGCGGATGAGATCTCGGATCCGCTTGCACCGAAACGGCGGAAGAACCAATTACATTGCGGCGGGATGGCTGGTGCCTTGCCAAAACCACATCGGACTCGTACCCATTGACTTTGCCTCGCGCCTCCCCCTCACGCTAGACCCCATGTATCCCCTGCCTCGTTGGCTGCTCCGTCTCCTCCTCGTTACCGCCAGACCTGCCTCCCTCTTGCTGGGCCGAGCCATATGGTGTCTTCGCTCCGACTTTACCGGCCGTGGAGCCTTACAATCCCTCTGTGGAACCTGTATCATTCACGGGCAGGCAGCCCAGAGTCAAATATTCGACCTCAGGCACGCGGTTGGGGAATGGCCTGCGGATTTGGAAGCATTATGAATAGAAGACAAGTTCTGCGCTCGGCGGCGGTGCTGCCTGCATTGGGGACGGCGTTTTCAGTTGCGGCTGCGCAGCAGAAGCAGTTGAAGATCACGGGAGTCGAAACCGACCTGCTGAGCCCGCCTCCCGGCCTTCCCATCTATGATGCGCTCCAGACCTTGGATGTGGACACTGGCTCCGTGGTGTTGAGGATTCGCACCGATGCGGGAATCACCGGGTGGGCCAGCAGTTCCTTCGGTAACCGCGCCGAAGGCGCGCGCGTCGTTCAGGCCATCCTCAAGTACGAAGTAAAACCCGTCATCATGGGAAAGGACCCGGCCTTTCCGCGCCGCATTCGCGCCGAACTGTGGAAGGCGATGAACTATCACGGAGTGACCGGGGTGGCGCAGTTTGCCATGGCGGCCACTGACATCGCCCTGTGGGATATTCTCGGCAAGAACGCCGGACTGCCCGTGTACAAGATGCTGGGAGCATACCGCGACCGGATGCCGGTCTATTCAATGTGCGGCTGGTACTACGACGACGACGCGGATCTCTCCCACTTCAAGCGCGAGGTAAGCGATGCTGTCGGCCAAGGGTATAAGGCGGTGAAGATCAAGGTGGGAAAGTATTCCCTGGACGACGACGCGCGGCGCATCCGTTTGGCGCTCGACATCATCGGCAAGGACCGGCGCTTGATGGTGGATGCCAATCAGGTGTTCGATCACAAGGAGGCGCTACGGCGCGGGAAGGTGTACCAGGAGATGGGTTGCTTCTGGTTCGAGGAACCCCTGCCACCTCACGACATGGAAGGCTTCGCCCGGCTGGCCCAGGCATTGGACATGCGCGTCGCCACGGGCGAGAACCTCAATACGAAGTATGAATTTGCCGACCTCATCGCGAGGCGGGGGGCCGACATCGTGCAACCTGACAACCGCCGCGCCGGTGGCGTCACCGAATGGATGGAAATTGCCGCCATCGCCGATGGCTACGGAATAGAGGTTGCCAGCCATGGAGGCGGTGCGACCAACCTCAATATGCTCCTGGCCATGCCCAATGCGATCTATATGGAAACCAGCGGCCCCTGCGAGATGCTTGACGGCGAAGTTCCCGCGCCTGAGGAACCCGGCATGAGCAGCGAAGTCAGCGCGGAGGAAATCCGCAAGTATAGAGTGGGATGAGCTCAACAAGATCAGGCAAGTTTTGCCCGCGGGGATCAGGGGAAATCCGATGAACAACCATTCGCAGAAGTGGGCATTGGCGAGAAGTCTGGGACGCCGAGCCTTTTTTCAAGCGGCACTCGGGACCGCGGTGGTTGGGGTGGGTTCGGCCGTACAGGAAGATGAGCCAGGACGGGAGCGAAACTGCCAGAGCTACCGGGAATCCCTGGAAACTCCGATTGTGGCGCGCCATCAAGTGGTAGTAGCGGGCGGCGGTCCCAGCGGCGTCATCGCCGCCGTTGCGGCGGCACGCAGTGGTGCGGACACTCTTCTGCTGGAACGCTACGGCTTTCTAGGTGGCAACGGCACGGCCGGACTGATGACTTGCTACAACGGGTTCCGCAACCAGCGGCCTCCCGAAGCCCTGCAAACCGTCAAGGGCATTCCCGCCGAGTACATCGCCGAACTGGTCAGGTTGGGCGGCGTGGCAGACTCGACTAACTATGAATTGACGTTACCCCACGATGTGCGCAGAGGTGACTTGCCTTATGCGATTCCCTTCGATGCTGAGGTGGCCAAGGTTGCATCCCTGCACTTGGTCAAGAAGGAGGGAGTCAAACTCCGCCTGCATAGTTGGGTCGTGGCTCCTATGCTTGACAGCACGAGAGTGACAGGCGTTATCGTTGAATCAAAGTCCGGACGGCAGGCCATCGCTGCGGACATTGTGATCGACTGCACGGGGGACGGGGACGTGGCTGCAGCGTTCGGTGCGCCGTTCATGAGCCCCGCCACCTCCGGCGATCGCATGGCAATGACCCTGATGTACAGACTCGGCGGGTCACCCTCAACGGTAAAAGGCTCGTTTGACGGAGTGCGCAAAGGCGATCAGGTTGTGAGGTGGGGTCCCGCCGTCGACGGTGACGGCCTCAACGTTGAAACCCTGACCGAGGCTGAAGTCCATGCCCGGCTGGAAATCTGGGACGAGATCCAAGTAATGCAGAGGAAGTCAGGGATGGGGTCACTCTATCTTGCGCTGACGGCCACTGTTATCGGAGTCAGGGAGACCCGCCGGATCGCCGGCGAGTATGTGGTTACGGAGCGAGACGCGACGGAAGGAAGACGTTTCCCGGATGTCGTCGCGATCAGTTCCAACCCATTTCCCGACTACCACGGCAGAAGATATTTCCTTCGCCACGAGGGTTTCGACATTCCGTATCGCTCATTGGTGCCCAAGAGAGTGGGAGGATTGGTTCTGTCCGGCCGTTGCATTTCGTGCGATCAGGCCCCCTTCCAGTCGGCTCGGTCCATGGCCCCGGCGATGGCTGTTGGACACGCCTCCGGCTGCGCGGCGGCTCTTGCTGCTACCCACGGAATACCACCGCGAGAACTGGACGTGAAGATACTTCAAAAGCTCCTCGTGAGCCAGAAGGCCGAATTGCGTCTCTAGACAAACCACACTGAGAAACGCGACCTGTGTGGAAATGACACTAACCTCGGGGATTGTGATATGAACAGAACAATCAATGAGCTCGACTTTTCGTGTGACAGCTCGCAAAAGTCCATCACAGTTCTACCGTCAAGACAAGCAGCGCCGAGCGGTTCGGTCGAATTCGTAATTGTCACGGGTGCAATCATCACAGCTCTCTTGTTTGTGATGGTCCCGCTCGGGTTTGGTGCAACGGAACCCGCAGCTCCCTTGGCATCACTGTTTCCTGGGCGGGCGGGATCAGCAGACCAGGGAGTAGAAGTTCAGCCGCTACCAGCCGGGTTGAAGAAGGTCAATCATATAATCTGGATCATGCAAGAGAACCGCACGTTCGATAACTACTTCGGTACCTTCCCAGGCGGCGACGGTATCCCTCCGTCCACCTGCTTGTCGAAGTTTCCTGGCAGTAAGGACTGCGTCGCTCCGTTTCACATGCCCGGCCTCTTCCCCACGTGCGATCTGCCTCACGAGTGGGAGCATGCCCATGCCGCTTACGATAGCGGAAGGATGGATGGGTTCGTCTGGGTCGAAGGTACGTCGTACACTATGGGGTACCTCGACGATCGGGACATCCCCAATTACTGGGCGTATGCCAGACATTACACTCTTTGCGATGCCCTGTTTTCCTCCCAAATGGGAGAGAGCCTGACGAATCATCTCTACATGATCGCTGCTCAATCGGGAGGCATGATTGGGGGGGCGGAAACAGTCGAAGAGGTTGAGAAAATAAGAGACGATCCGGGGGGCTTCAGTTTCGAGGCAATCGTCAACCTGCTCAATAAAGGACACGTCTCCTGGAAATACTATCTTGAGACAATGCCGCCTCGGGCGGATGAGAAGATGCCGCCGGACATATTATGGTATCTCCTCCACCCGGACCCAAAGCAATTCTCGTTGTGGAATCCGCTCCCTGCATTCAAGTCGGTGCGGGACAATCCCGCGAGCTGGAATAACCTCGTGGAATTGAAGCAATATTATGAAGATCTCGAAAAGGGAACATTGCCACAGGTCGCCTGGATTATTCCAGCATTTGACGACAGCGAGCATCCACCGGCGCCTGTGGCACAGGGGATGTGGTACGTCACGAAGGTGATTAACGCGCTGATGAAGAGCCCCTACTGGACGGACAGCGTGATCTTCCTTACCTGGGACGATTACGGAGGGTTTTACGATCACGTGCCCCCTCCAGAAATGGATGCCATGGGCCTGGGGCCACGCGTGCCTGGTTTGGTTATCTCGCCCTTCTCGAAATCCGGCTATGTCTCGCATATTGTCTATGACTTCACGTCGATCCTGAGATTCGTGGAGAGGCGCTTCGATTTGCCTAATTTGACAACTCGCGACAAGAGGGCAGACCCCATGTTTGATTGCTTCGATTTCGATCAAAAGCCTCTCCCTCCTCTGGCCATATCGGTTCCTTCAGACCTACCATCTAGCAAGCGGGTCGAGCCGTACTGCGTCTTTACCCCAACTTTGCCTGTCGTTGAGCCCTACAACCCTTCGGTGGAACCTGTGCCTTTTACCGGGAGGCAGCCCGTGGTCAAATAAGGGAGCCGCGAAAGGAAGGTCCGACGGAGTCAGCAGTTCTTGTACATGCGGAAGAAGTGCGAAGGCTGTTCGCGCTTCCGGAACCTCAGTGCGTGAGAAAATCTGGCAGCGGTGCTCGGAAGGGCCGGGCCCCCTTGTGGTCATGTATGCCAGACGATTCCGCAACTGCGTATGGGCGGAACGGAATCACGCCGGAGGCGCACGTAAGGACTGGGGGAGCCAAAGGCCGAGACCGACCTTGCGGCCGGAAGTTCATGCGGCGCAGAAGGTCCTGGAGGCGCAGGGGATTATTGCAGCTTTGCGTATTCTGCCTTGGCTTCCTTCAGGATGGGGATATCGGGGTCGGCATTTTTCCAAATTCTCAGGAAATCCTGATAGGCGGCGGTCCATCCCCATTCCGGCATCCGAATTGTTACGACTATGATTATGTTTTCTCATCCTCTCCCCTGAATTCAACTTGTGGTGATTAAATGCGATTCGCCAAGCCATCCCGCCTCTCGGTCCCGACTCCCTTTCCGTCAACCGTTCCTCCCGCACGACATGCCCCCAATTGTTGTACCACTTTCTATGTTAGTCCGTACGCGCGTTGGCTAGTCTGGGGTTTTTGTACTACTTTCAGAGTGAGTTTTCGGCAAAATGTAGACCTGGGAAGGAAGGGTTTTCGGTTAAGATTAGTTATGCGCATCGACGCTGCTCGTCGTATTCTCGCCCTGGCTTTTCTACTTGCCTGCTACCCAACCCATGGACGTTGTGAAGCCAAACTGTCTGGGATTCTCAGCAGTCATATGGTGTTGCAGCGCGAAAGGCCTATCCATATCTGGGGTTGGTCAACTCCCGGGGAGACGGTCTTGGTCGAGTTCCATGGAATGAGCCGCTCTACCATCGGCAACAGTCTGGGGAGTTGGAGCGTTTTTCTGCCTCCGGAGGCTGCCGGCGGCCCGTACCAGCTCACCGTGGTCAGCAGCAACAAGATCATTTTGGATGATGTCTTGATCGGCGACGTTTGGTTTGCCTCGGGGCAGTCGAACATGGAAATGCCTTTGAAAGGCTTCGACGGCGCCCCTGTGAAAGACTCCGCTGAGGCGATTGCCCACGCGGGGCAGGCGCAGATCAGGTTGCTGCACATCCCGCACAAGGCTGCAGACTTTCCCCTCCGCGACAGCGACACCTCCTGGACGGTGTGCTCTCCCGAGACGGCCTCAGATTTTTCGGCGGTGGCCTATTTCTTCGGACGCGAGCTGGCAGCCCGCGAGCATGTTCCCATCGGACTTATCGACGCCACGTGGGGTGGCACCGTAGCCGAAGCATGGATGAGTCTCCGCGCCATTTCCGCCGATGCGGCCCTCATGCCTGTCTTCGCCGCACGTGCCGAGATGATGGAGACGCAAAGCGAAACCACGGCGATCTTAGCGAGGGAAAGGCAGGAAGATCTGGCCGCCCGACAGGCGGGCCAGACGCCTCCGAAACACCCTTGGCGACCCGACCCCGCCTCCTGGGCTCCCGCCGCGTCGTTCAACGGAATGGTGGCCCCCGAAGTGGGTTACACCATCAAAGGCGTCATCTGGTATCAGGGGGAGTCCAACAGCCGGCTGGGCTTTGCCCCGATGTACGCTAAAGTGTTTCCGGCGCTCATCGCCGACTGGCGCGCGCAGTGGCACGAGGGGGATTTTCCATTTCTCTTTGTGCAAATCTCCAACTTCAAATCGAGCGCGACCGAGAGATGGGCCATCATTCGCGAAGCCCAGCGCCGAAGCCTCTCGGTGGCTAATACAGCCATGGTCGTGACGGTTGATATCGGTGATCCGGACAATGTCCATCCCGCCGACAAACAGACGGTTGCCGCGCGCCTCGCCTTGGCGGCTCGAGCCTTGGCCTACGGCGAAAACGTGGAGTACTCCGGCCCGCAGTTTCGGCAGGCAACTTCCGAAGGCGACAGCCTGCGGGTGTGGTTCGATCACGCGACGAATGGACTGGCCGCCCGGGGAAGCCTTCTCGAGGGGTTTGAGATTGCCGGAGACGATGGTCGCTTTGTAACCGCGAGTGCACATGTCGACGGCAAGACTGTCGTGGTCAGCAACGCACGGGTATCCGAGCCAAAATACGTCCGGTATGGGTGGGCAAATGCGCCAGTAGTGAGCCTCTATAACGCCGACGGATTGCCGGCCTCACCCTTCACGTCAGAAGATACTACCCCCGCTCCGTAAGACGTAGGGTCGGGATTTCCAAGCGCCAAGTCGGGATCATTCCTGCCTGGAACTCGGCGACCAGGACTTCGTGCGGGCGCTGGTGGACGGCCCGGATATCTGTCGGGAAATCCCCTTCCCACCCGTGATTTTCAGGTGATCGATGTCCCCGCGGGCAGATCGGTGCCTGGGAAGTCGCCCCACCGTCAATTGTGGCAGTGCGTTGTGGCCGGCTGGGTTCCGGCGTTGAAGAGCGTTTTTCATTCCGAATCCGGCTTAACTTGTGGTTTGGGATGTCGACAGATATTGGTAAACGCTGGGCGACAAGGCAGGAGCTATTTCCTGGAACCCCATTCAGGACAATGATCCACTCAGCGGACCACTCAAAGCTCACCTTCCGGGGGCACGACCATCCATCCGGAGTACGCCCGGGCGAGAACGCCACGTCCACGTGTGGCGAGTCATAAGGTCAGCTGACGGTTGCGATATTGGAATAGTCGCACGGAAACGCAATGATGAAAGCCTATTTCTGGCGAGAGAGTTCGGCAGCGCGCGCCGCACCCTGCAAAGCGCCACGACGCCCGGGGGCACTTGCGAGCGCCGTCTCGAATTCTTTCAACGCCAGACTCGGGTGATCCTGCTCCAGCAGCATGTCGCCGAGCTGTTCGCGGGCAGGAACGACCGGCCCCGGTGTCACTGGGAGCTTCTCGACCGGGTCCTCCTGGTCGGCGGCCTCGCACATCAACGCTAAGGCTACATCCGGATTACCCCTCACTTGCGCTGACCATGCCGTCACCTCGCGGATCAGAATATCCACCTGAGTGGCCCAATAATCGTCAGCTGCGGTGCGAAGCTGGACTTCGATCTGCCGTAATGTTTCAGTTACTGTGTCAGCCTCTGCAGCCCGTCCGCCCCGAGCAAGTCCGAGCCCACGAGCCCAGATGGCAATTGCCGCAACTTGGGGTGGGGTTCCGGTGGCAGGAACGATGCTTGCAGCGTCGGCCCATTGCCTCCGCTCCACCGCATAGCGAACCGGCATCACTGTAGAAGCGTATCCTATTTTGAATTCGTCAAGGTTCAGTTTCGCCATGCTGCTAAGTTGCTGAATGACCTGAGCCGCGTCTGTGTCGCGTCCACTTTGCAGGTAGGCGTACACCAGATAGTCCATCGCGTGTAGCTCTTCCCCCGTGTCGCCCTGTTGGTGTGCCGCCTCCCTTGCCGCAAGGTTGGAAGCGATGGATTCTTCCCACAAGCCCAGTCGCGTGAATATGTGCGATGGCATGTGCAAGGCATGCGGCGCTGAAGGTGCAATCTTGGAATAGGCTCTTGCCGCAGGCAGGCCTCGGGGTGCGAGTTCGGCGTTGTCGTAAGCATGGATGAGGTAGTGGGGGATTCCCGGATGTTCCGGGTAAATGCGATTAAGCGGCTCAAGTAAATCGGCGGCCTTCTTCTGATTTGCATGCGTTTTGTCGGCCGGAGATGCGTTAGCTAGGAGTGCCAGCGCGTAGAACACTTGTGCTTCGGCATCCTTCCGGTTCTCTGCCGCTAGATCGCTCATCGCGTACTCGTAGTTCAACGCCCTCGTGCGATACGGAATGGTGCCAGCGCCCTGATATATCAAGCCCAGCGCATTGACGAACTTGCGTTCGCGTTCGGAGCCCGCCCCGAGCTCTTGCGCCCGCTGGATTTCTCGTTGGGCAGTCGAGATTGTGGCGGGCGAAAGGGGTGGGTCCCAAAGCTGGTGAAAATACGTCATGGCAATCCCCCAATGTGCCATCGCACATCGAGGATCCAGCTCGGCCACGCTCCGAAATGTATTTTCGGCGGCGGTGTAAGCGAACGAGTGAAGCAGCGCAACACCTCGGTCGAATTGCTCCTGAACTGCCGGCAGGCAGGAAATCGGAAATGATACTTGTCCCAGTTTCTCAGGTGCGCTGTGGTTGTGGGCCTCCTGTGCGTCCAAAGGGGAGGGAAAGATTAACAGCAGAGTGAGGAATACCCGCGACAAATGGGACATCCCTATCTCCATGGGCACTTAGCACTCTTGTGATATCCGAATTCTACTCTAAGGCCAGACAAAATGCCCTCCCCTTGAACCGGGAGCCTTCTACATCGTGGCAAACGCTTGGCTTGAAAGTGTGTTCGAGCAGAGGCGGACCCGAAAGGCGGGAATGTTAACAGAGGACCCCAAGGCGCCGAAACAGCTCGGCGAGGTGCTGTGCCATTGACGTCGTTGACTCAGGTTGACTGAGCGTTTTTGGTTGAAGTATTCTTCGTTTCCAGAGCTAGCACCTTCTTGGAGTGGTGCGTCACTGATAGGAGAGGCCGTGAGCGTATCCGCAGAAATCGCAAAGGAAGTCGCCGGCGAGCCGTGTCTCGTGCGGGCGCTCGAACAGCTCGTATCCCTCCTCGTCCCCGGCGAAGCCATCGAGGCGTGTGCGGTACAGCGGCGCTGCTTTGCGTTGACCCACCGGCGCGCACTGGTCGCGGCCACCACCGGGCGGCTGATCGGCATGCAGCGCGGTCTCTTCGGCGGCTTTCACCCGAGCAGCGTGCGATGGCAAGATCTCAAGGAAGCGCGCGTCGATGTTGGGATCTTCGGGGCACGCCTCACAGTTGCCTTCTTCGGGAGCCCCGATCTGGCGATCGCTGCCAAAGAGGGCGCCCTTACTTTCCCAGGGCTTCGGAAGAGTCAAGCGGAGGCGGTCTACCGCGTGTGCCAAGCGCAAGACCAAGCGTGGCGGGAGAAACGGCGGGTGCGGGAGCTCGAGGAACTGCGCGCGAAGTCCGGAGGAATTCAGTCGGGAGCTGCCGGAGCCGGTGCAGGCCTTGCCTCGCCTTCGGGCGGAGGCCAGGACGATGCCGTGGCCCGCTTGGAGAGGGCGAAAGCTATGCTCGACAAGGGTTTGATTTCGGACGCGGAGTATGAGGCGCTCAAGGCGCGTATCGTAAACACGCTCTAGGCCGCCGGCTAACTAACTAGCGCTTGCACCTGGCGTGGGCTCACCGCGTGAGCGTCCGGCCGGCCGCGGGGTGCCGCGGCTGCCCTGAGGAACGTTGGTCTCCGAAGACTCACGCTTGCTGCCCGCAGATGAAGCGCCGGCGCTGGCTCCTGAACGATCGCCGCCCAGAACGGCTATTCCCGACAACAGTCGGTGTAGCCACCGTTGAACTCACCTATCAAGTTGCACTCGCCCAAACTCGCCTATCAAATCCTCGGGCTTCTCGGTCCAACCAAGTCTTTGAAACTGGCAGGACTTGCCTCTGATCTGGCAGGTCGGTCCCGCCTTGTCCCTAGGGGTTTAGTGATTGTCGTGAGTCCCGCCACGCCGGGCCCTTCGACGAGAAGGGGCCTACCCGCGGTTGCGCGGGGCGGGCAACAGGGCATCGAGTGGGCGGAAGTGACCCCTCATCCCCACGACAAGCAGAACGTGGGGCCCCCCGCCCGCGACGGCTGGCGAGAGCGCCTGTCGCGGTCCCCCTTCTCCCCCCGGAGAACATCGTTCTGGGGGGGGCGCGGTGCACCCGAGAATGGACTCCTCAAATCCAGCCTCCGTGGCTGCGGGCCGGGGGAGGCGTCACTGGGAGGCTGCGTCGAGCACTAATACCCAATCAGCAGTCCCCTGGCTATTCGCGTTGGGAGTGGTGAAGACGTGAGCGCCTGAATTCGCCATCCTGCCGATGATTTGGTAGGTGCCGTTCGTGGGGTCGTACCAGCGTGCCCGCGACTCCCCGGCGCCGCCCCCCAGCTTCGACATGTTGAGGGTCAACTGGAACCCTATGCCGCTCTCGCCGGGGTAAAAACACACGCCCAGGGAGCCATCCGCGGTAAGCGCCGCGGAAACGTAAGTGAAATCGTCCTTCCCCGGAATTCCCGATTGGCTTGTCAGAAACGTGTGCGGCCAGTCGGGAATGAGTTCATACCAGCGGCGGGCGGTGAAGAAGGTCGTAGCGTACTCCGCCGCGTCAACGCCCGGAGTTTTCCCCAGCCAGCGCAGGGGGTCTTCCGTGCAGTCCGGCGAGCCGAGAATGCCGAAACCGGAGCCGCCATTCAACACCGTCCCCCAAACCTGTTCCCTCATCATTTGGGGCGGTGTGCGGATATGCTGCGGACTCCCGGCCGCCAAGCCCTCGTAGAGAGTCTCGAAGATGCAAGTCGGCATCACCGGGTTCACCATGTGGTAGTGATACCAGGTGGCCCATTGCGGGGCGTGGTATTCATACCAAGCGTCGAGATTGACCCAGCGATGACCGGCATCATAGAAGCGGTGAGGCCCGGTCCCATCGCTGGTCCAATCCGGCGGCCCGTTTTCCCAGTCCGTGGTCACCAGCCGGTCCGGCATGTACTTTTCGAGACCGTCCACCACGCGATCCACCTGGGGCCAAACCAACCGGTCATTTCCCAAGGCGAAATTGAGGTGAGAATAATGCTGATAGCGGTTGCCCCAAAACTCACCCCAGCGGCGCATTTCTTCCGGGGAATGCTGGGAAGGGTCGAAGCCGGCGGGCCCGGGATCATACCCGGAGCTGAACGGATCCAGGAACAGATAGATGCCATGATCTGCCGCGGATTTCACCATGGAGTCAACCGAGGCAACGTAGGCAGGGTTCATATTCTCCGGATCCCAACTGGCGCCGTGGAGCAACATCGCATGGCCACGGGCATCGGTGGGGTTCGTCAAGCTCTCTTTACCTCGCGAGTCAAAGGCATTGATCACCACCCAGGCAAAGTTGAAGTGCCTTTTCTCCCGGTCGGCAAAATAGACGTCCATTTGCTCGGGGGTGCACCAATGCAGGATGCTCTGCGGACAGACTCCCGCCACGAAGAATGGCTTGCCGTTTTCATCCTCGATCAGATGGCGATTGCCGGTGCGGATGCGCAGTTTCGGCGGGCTGGGGATCGGCGCGCCAGCCCTGCCCGCGAACGCGGAGGCAGTGGCGAGGCACTCCCCCACGGGCGCCGGCGCGAACTTCACGGGCCGGCGTAGCGCGGAGGCAAGCCCCCCTCCTCCGGCAATAATGGCGAAGCAACATGCCCAACAGACAATGTCATGGCGTCGCAGCATCGATTCTCCTTTTGAGCCCGATCCACCGGATAGCTGGTGCTGGGGATAACCGGGACCATATTTCCTATTTTTCAAGGCCATCCTTCAGGGTTCCTCACGGGCCGCCGGCCTGATCAACCCCGGAGTAGTATCCCGCCCCGCTCGGCAGGTCAAGCAAAATGCGGGCGGACGCGGCAAGACGCGCTACAGGTCGTGGAACAAATCACTTGGCCGTAAAACGCCCTTTGCGGATCCCAGAGCGATGCGTCCTGCATGACTGTCGGGAAATCCCCTTCCCACCAGTGATTTTCAGGTGATCGATATCCCCGCGGGCGGGACTATCGGGAGGAGTGGCAGCGGGGGCGCGGAAGTGCTGTCTGGAGCAAAACGTCTCCGCTTAAGCCTGCACACAGCGGGACTGCGAGTTCACGAACCTCAGGAGGACCAGGCGGTCATCCGGACTCATGGATGTGAACTCCACCTCGACTCCCTTTCTACCTTCAGACCACCTCACGATTCCGTCCGCACTTACTTGGGGCACCTCGGGCAGTCGACCAAAGACCAAGTGCGGTTGAGTACCGACGGGGAACACTTTCCTAGGAGGGAGGCAGAGCCCCCCGCAGCTCACGTTTTGAGTATCCAGGACGTAGAAAGCCCCCCCTTGCGACAGGGCGACAGGCAAAGATGCGATGAGCCGCGGAGCACGCTTCCGTTCCTCTATTGTAAGCATAGTTTCTGGGCGTCATCCCTTAGGGTAGCTTCGACGCGACACGGTAGCATACACCCAACATTCCGAATCCGCGCAGCGACGGTTTGCAGACTCCTCGGATTTGCCCATCCGCGCGGCTCGTCTTTTCTTTGCTTGGTCTGCGGTGGCCGCCAGCAAACGGCCGCCGGTTTTCACCAGCCGCTGCTGCGGGCTGGTCAGCGACCCACGGTCGAACCGAGTCGCCGCTTCTCCCGTTGGGAGGACACCGTTTTCCGCCGAATCAAAGGTGGCCGCTGCCAGCTTAGTAAGCGATCCTACACAGAAGAAGCACTCAAGCAAAGCGCTCAGCGGGCCATCAGGCAGAGCTGCCTGAGGCGGTGTCGGGCTTGATTCCTTTCCCTCAAAGGCCTAATCTCAATGCATCCGGGTAATAAGACTCGGGGCTGAGAGGCTACCGATGGAATCCACTCGGTTCGTTGACCATCGTCGGTCGCTTCGATTAGGCGAAGCAATCTCCATTGGTATCGCCATTGCTTCTGAAGACTACCGGGTCGAGCACGAAGCTCTCACGATGAACCAGTCGCTCCAAGGCGTGAGGATTCGAACTGCTATCCCACTCCTCCTTGAAGAGATGGTTGTGGTATTCGCCCCGGGGGACTCACGGCACGCCACTCGCGCCCGCGTGGTGTGGGTGCGGCAATCAATGTCCAACGGCGGGTACGTCGCAGGGCTCGAATTCCTGAGCCTCTCGGCAGCATAGATGACGCACCCGACTCTGCGGGAACTGAATATCAACAAGAGATGGACCACCCGCGAACTTGACCGCCTACCCTGAAAAGGTCGTCAACACTTTTGGCCGGTGGGTGGGGGGCACCTTTAACGTAACGGCAAGATTCTCGCGGACCTCAGCCTGGATTTCGGAGCTAAACAGAGAATTTGCACGGAACAACCTGTTGGCTCAGCGCGTACTCCAAGGCATGGGAGGGAAGCATGTGGGACGACGTATCCGTTGAAAGCAGAGGGGTCGCCCGAATCTCCGTGGTTTGCGCCCTTCTCAGCGCCCTTGCCTTGGTAGTGCTCCACCTCATCTCCCAACCGTGCCACGCGCAGGAAGCGGAGAAGGAAGGCTTGGGTATCATCGTCAGCGGCAAAGCCAGCGGCAAGGACGTTGGGCTGCCTCTGTACCCCGGGTCAAAACCCCATAAGGACAAATCCGATGATTCTCAGGCGGCGCGTCTTGGTCTGTGGGGCGGCGGCTCTGGCTTCAAAATGGCCGTCGTGAAAATGGACACAAGCGATTCACCCGAGAAAGTGGCTGCCTTTTACAGGAAAGCCCTCTCCAAATACGGCAAGGTGCTCGACTGCTCCCATCCCTCGCCCGCCCCGGCGGACGCAGGGGCAAAAGACTCCTCGAAGACTCTCACCTGCGGCGATGACAAACCCGAAAAGGGCGGCATACTCTTCAAATCAGGGACGAAGGAGAAACAACATATTGTTGCCGTCCAGCCCAGCGGGCAGGGGTCGCTCTACCAACTCGTAGGTCTCAGCAATTGGAGCAGCGAAGACAAAAACTAGAAGGCAGACAGACTTTCCAAACAACCCCCATCAGGCAATTGAGCAGGCCATCGTAGCTCGGGGGTAGCCAGACAGCCTCAAGGCGAAAATATCGGGGGGGCGGCGGTGTGGAAGGTGTCCTTGGGGCACTCAACGGCGAGTTTTCGCTCAGCAGGGGGTGGGCCTCCCGTTTTCGCCGAGGTCAACAGGAGTCCCCCGCCAGCTTAGTAGGCGTTCCTACAGACAAATATTCTCTGATACACCCTCGAATCCGGCCTGGGTTAATGGGATGACGGGAAGGCGCTGGTCCAGCCGTGCGGAGGTCCAGAGTCCGAAAGCCGGGAAGCTACCTAAGGCTGCAACCCCAACGCCCTCGTCGTGAACTCGACCAGCGGCAGCATCGCCGGGCACGCGGCGGCGAAATCCCGCATGAACCCGGGGCCGCACACCTGCGCCTCGGTGAGCCCGACCGATGCCACGAAGTCCTTCCGCTTGATGTCCGTGATGAACCGGTGGTTCGGGTCGAAGCCTCGCGGCGGCCGCTTCAGGCTGTCGCCCTCAAGCTCCAGCTTCCACCTGACCTTCGTCCATTGCTCGGGCTCGGCGACAATTGCCGTACGGATTTTCGTCAGGGCGCTATTGTCAGGATGCCAGACGCCTGCCGCCGCGAAGCAGTTGTCCGGCTCCAGGTGGAGGTAGAACACGGGCGCATGGGCGTCCTTGCCGCTGGCGTGGGAGAAATGTATGCCGACATGCGTCTTGAAGGGGCGCTTGTCCGGCGAGAACCGGGTGTCGCGGTATATCCGGAAGAGCGAGCCGCGTGCGGGGCGCGGGTCGGCGACGAAATGCGGGCCGAGCTTGTGCAGATGCGGCCCGAAGCTGCTGATGAACAGCAGCGCCGGGTCGAGGACCACCTTCTCGTAACGCGCCTTGTTGTTGGCGAACCAGTCTCGGTTGTTGTGGTGCTTAAGCTGGCGCAAGAAACCGAACAGTTCCGGGCGGAAGAAGGTAGTGTCGGCCATCGTCAGTCCCCACTAATGACAAAACAGCTTAGCCGGGTTCTCCTGTCCCAGCAACCATGCCTCCTCCGTCATCCGGACCACGCATATCTCTCGCCGCAATGCATATTGCGCCCCAGGCTGCCCCGAATGTAAGCGTGACGGTAGTGCCCTAATTTGAAATCTCACCCGTTCTCGGGCCGGCCTGCTTTTCGAAGCTTTCAATTCGCCTCTCCAATCTGGAGATGTGGTTTTGCGTATTTGCTGCGGAGAAGAGGAAGACCGTGGGAAGACAAGCAATAAACGCCGGAAAACCTGCTGACAAGGAAATAGTACTTCGACTCCAGCCAATAAGGGCGATGCCACTCACAACCGCCGCATATATAAAAGGAATCCAAAGGGAAAAGTACTTTAGCGAAGTTTTCATATTTTCTGTTTCCTTGCGCCACCTGCAGGGCGCGTTAAAGCCAAATTAGGACACTACCAGGGTCACCAGGATTTCCATTTTGGCATCCTGGGAGGGGCGAGTATACACCCAACCGGCTCGTTCGCACCGGGGCTCCGACGCTCGCTCGTACGCCATCTCTCGATTTGCTTTGGGAACAGCACGACGAACCTGCTCTCACATGACTCGGGATGGCTGCCGTTTTCCACGCCATCAAAAGGGTCCCCTGGCAGGTTAGTAGGCGTTCTTGCGCTGAAGCAGCGCTCAAGCAAGGCGCTCATGGGGCCATGCTACAGAGCTGCCAGAGGCGGAGTCGGGCTTGATTCCTTTCCCTCGAAGGCTTAATCTCAGTGTATCGGCGTGATGGAACTCGGAGCTGAGAGGTTGCCGATGAAATCTGCTCACTTCATTGAGACCCATCGGTTAGGTCGACGACGTAAATCAAATCCAATTCTTATCGCGATTGTTTCGGAAGGCTACGGGGTGGAGCACCAAGCTTTCACCATCGACCATTCGCTCTACGGCGTGAGGATTCGAGCTGTCGTGCCACTGTCCCCCAGAGAGCCGATTGCAGTATCCCGCCGGGAGGGCTCATGGCACAAAATCCCAGCTCGCGTGGTATGGGTGCGGAGACCAATATCCAGCGCCGAGTGCATTGCAGGTCTCGAATTCCTGAGCGTAAATTAGCGCACCAACTGCCTCACCCATCCGATGCCCATTGCGACGCAATCGGGGGCCGTTCCATCGGTTGACCTGTCGGAGTGAGTCGACTTGGTAGCCTGCTGCTAAGGTCGTATGTTCGCGGCTCCCAAACGTAACGGGTACCCGGACAACGCATTCGTTGACTTGACTCCGCCTGGGGAGTAACTTCGCCCAATGGTCTCTGGCAAAAAGCATCCCAACTCGCGCAGAAGGAGAATACCGGGACTCCTGAATGCCAAACGCAGCCGCATGTGTTGGGAGCTTGGCCATTTTCAGGCCCCAATGTTCAGAAAGGAGCCTGGGGAAGTGCCCGTCAAGCCGTTCATGCTTGCATGCATCGACACGGCATCCCGGGCGATCATGGGCAGCGACCTTTTGCGGGACCCTCCCTCCCCCCCCCAAGATCTGCTCTCCTTGCTTGTTGTCTCGATGGAAAACCCCTTGTGGGAATTGGCGCTGCTGTTCTCCCTGAGTCAGTCCGCGTGGACGACTCCGCCGTCTTTGAGTTAATTGGAAGTGAGTTGGGGCAACTAGGTGTAAGGGTTGAGCTTGTTGAACGACTTTCCGCTCTGCCCGAGTTCAAGGGGATTGCAGAGCGCGACTTGTTCTCCCACCAGGTAGGATATTCGGGAGGAAAAAACTGAAGACAGGGACCTCGTGCCATGTGCTGCAAGTAAGGTGGCGTGGTCCGCGGAAGCACCCAGCGCTGAAGACTCGACTGGCCCTTCCATTATGAGGCGGTCGGGTGCATGTTACCGGTCGGCCGGAAAATAGTGGAAATCCGCGCTTACAATACGACGCGAGCAAGCCGGCTGACTCTGGCAAAAGGGGCGGATGCAAAGAGGGGCCACGACAATCTACTATTCATTCGATACCTGAAAGGGAATCGGTCGAAGTTAGCCCTTCTTCAACTCATCGGCCGGATGGAGGATATGCTTGTCAAAGAGTTCGTATACCACATCTGGTATAAGTCACAAGGTAATCGATAGCCCCGTCTAGCAAGAGCCGAATCCATACGCGGCAAAGGCCCGTGGCCGTTGTGGCCTGATCAAGTTGGAGGCTAACATGCAATCAACGTTTTTGCGGGTCGATCGCTTGCGCAAAACATCCATCAAGCGACGCTTTTCGGCCCACCACATGCGGATATATTTAGAGCGGCGCGCGATGAATCGGCTGCCGATCTCCGCGCGGTTTGCCGTAGGGTTCTTGATTCTGTGTCTTACCTCTTGTGCGCTTGCCTCCGGCCAGGATATCGGGAAGCCGCTGGCTCAAGTCCGCGCCCAAACCGCCACCGGGCCCCTGCGCAAGAGTCCGGCCAACGAGCGTTACTTTACGGACGGCACCGGGAAAGCCATATACCTGGCGGGCTCTCATACGTGGGCAAACCTTGCTGACCGTGGCCAACGGAATCCACCGGGTGTGGCTTTTGACTACGTTGCATATATGAAATGGATGGCGGCGCACAATTTCAACTTTATGCGGCTCTGGACTGCCGAGCTACCGAATGCCGGCCCGGGCCCCGACTATTCGGAAGGCAACTTCGTGGGTCTTCCCTGGAAGTGGCACCGGACAGGTCCCGGCAACGCAACCGACGGTGGCCTGAAATTCGACCTCACGAAACTCGACCAGAGCTACTTTGACCGCATGCGGGCCAGGACCATTACCGCTGGCAAAAACGGCATCTATGTATCCGTCATGCTTTTCAATGGCTTCGAATGGCAGTTTGATACGAATCCCCAAGATGGCGATCCTTTTGTTGGCGCTAACAACATTAATCACATTAATTGTCCGGAAACCTGCCCGACTGACAGCTCACAGATGCCGGAAGAGGTATGGAGCATCGAAACGGCGTATTTTCGAAAGGTCGTGGATACGGTGAACGACCTCGATAACGTGCTCTATGAAGTATCGAACGAGGCCGGGTCGCCGTATTCGGACCTTTGGCAAGTTCGAGTCATCAACTACGTGAAGCAATACGAGGCTACCAGACCTAAGCAGCATCCTGTGGGAATGACGTTCCAGTGGAAGGGCGGATCGGATCTGACCCTCTGCAAGAGCCCCGCCGATTGGATATCGCCAGGAAGCCATGTCCCACCATCAGATGGCACCAAGGTGATCATCAACGATACGGATCACTCCTACGGCTGGGTCGACCTGAAACACGATGGTGCGATCGGCCAGCGCGCCTGGGTCTGGGAGAATTTCACCGTCGGCAACAGCGTGGCATTCATGGACCCGTACCTCACAAAATGGCCGGGGCGGAACTCTCCGGAAGGATCGACCGCCGACCCGGAGGTTGGCGTCCGGCCAGACAAGTATTGGGATGTTATTCGCAGCGCTATGGGCAGTACCTTGACGTACGCGAATCGGATGAACCTGGTGGCCATGACGCCGCAAGGCTCTCTCTCCAGCACAGGTTACTGTCTGGCAAATCCGGGGGTTGAGTATTTGGTGTACCAGCCCTCCCCAGGGCCCTTTACCGTGGACCTTGTGGCGGGAACCTACCAGTATGAATGGTTTGATCCCTCCACGAACAGGATCAGCTTTTCCGGAGCTTTTTCGGTCCCTGACGGCAATCACTCGTTTAGACCAGCATTCAGGGGTGACGCGGTATTGTACTTACATGTGGTGACGCGTGAAAACGCACGCTGCACAGGATGCTTCGTCGGTGCTACAATCACTTCATCGGGAGGAGGCAAGAGGAGCGGTTGGAAGGACCCAAGTCCGCAATTCAGTGGAAGCATCAAAATGCCACTCTTTTTCCTTCAGTGGAATCCCGTGGGAACCCTTCTCAATAAAGGGCGGTGGAAGTCGGGGTCGGCATCGCCAAGAATCTCATAGAGGCTTGTTGCCATGGCTTTTGCTTCAGGTTTGAGTTTTCCCGAGGGTCCCGTAGCGTTGGCTGACGGGAGTTGGTTGTGTGTAGAAGGCGGGTCGGAACGTGGCTGTGTCACGCAGATCAGCCCTGACGGCAAGATGAAACGTGTGGTGGCCAAAACCGGGCGGCCCAACGGGCTGGCAGTCGATAGAGATGGTTACATCTGGGTGGCGGAGTCTAAAACGCCTTCTCTTTTACGCCTTACGCTTGATGGGAAAGTGGAGGTCGTGGCGACGGCCTGTGATGGCGAGGCATTTCTTTTTCCAAACGACCTTTGCCTAGGGCCGGACAGGGCGATTTATTTGACTGATTCCGGAGTGCATATCGATGAGTTTGCGCCCGGCGGCAAGATTCGGCCGGACTACTCGCAGGTGAAATATGACGGGCGTATTTATCGGGTGGACACAAAGAGCGGCAAGACCCGTCAACTCGATTCCGGCATCAAGTTCACCAATGGAATTGCCTTTGGACCGGACTGCAACCTCTACGCTAATGAAACTCTGACCGGAATCATATACCGCTATGAGTGGAAGGACGGGGACACCATTGGTCCGCGCAAGGGTTTCGGCAACGTCATTGACCCGCACGCGCCGCCAGGATGGAAGGGTCCAGACGGCATGGCGTTCGGCGCCGACGGGTATCTTTATGTTGCCGTATTTGCTCAGCGGGACATTACTGTGTTAGGTCGTGACGGCTCGGTCGTGAAGCGCATTCGCACGCAGGGCAATCTGCCCACCAACTGTGCGTTCGGCCTGCCCGGGCAAAAGAAGCTTTATGTTACAGAGTATAAGCTCGGGCAGTTCGAAGTGTTCGACGTGGAAACCGACGGCCTGCCGCTCTTCACCTGATTATCGGCGGTGTGCGTTATCTTGACGCGAAGGCAGACGCTGCTCCACCTCACGACGCTCCGCGCTCTATCGTGAGGACCTCTTCAACCACACCGTTACGGATCCCGAACATGCGTTGGTGCAGGTGGATAGTCCCGTCGTGATATTGAACAGCTAGTTCGATCTTATCACCAACCTCGGGACCGGCCGCAGAATCGAGGAGCTCGATAGGCGCATGCTCGGCGTGAAGGGCTTTTACCCGCAGCCCGGCGATTCCCTTGATTGTCGGCAGTCCCCTTTCGCCGCTGATGGCCTTTACCCCGGCATCCACCACAACCCGCTCGCCCGGTGTTTTGCTGATCACCGTAGCGAGGACACTGAGGGCAGGCTTGAAATCCGGTGCAAAGGGCGCATACCAAGTATCCATCAGCAGAAATGACCCCGCCTGGTTCTCGGTTACCCCGGGATATTGTCCTGCGATTTGATAGTCGCCGGTGCCTCCACAGCTTACGATCTCAACCGAAATACCGGCGCGTTCGATCATCCTCTTCGAGCCGATTAGCCATTCCATCGCTTGGGTGACAACTTTCTCCTTGTCGGGGCCCGGTAGAAGTGGCTGCAAGTGACCCTCGTATCCCATCAGGCCTCGAAACTGGAGACCGCTTTCCACCACCTGCCTGGCCAGTCCCACAGCGGGTTCACCGGCCTGCACACCGCAACGCTTTAGTCCCAAATCAACATCCACAACGACGTTCAGCTTGGCATGCGTCTCGCGCGCGATGCGCGCCATGTCCGCGACTACTTTTGCATTATCCACTGCAACGACGATGGGAACCTGCCGGGACAACTCCGCGAACTGGCGGATCGGGCGCTCGCCGGCAATTTCGTTGGCCAGCAGGATGCTCTTGATCCCATGGCCTGCCAGCGCCTCGGCTTGCCACAAGCGTGCGCAGGTGATGCCGATGGCGCCCGCTTCCATCTGTCGCGCCGCCAACGCCAGCACGCGGTGATTCTTGAAGTGGGGCCGCAGCTTAGCCCTCTTACCCTGGAAGAATGCGGCCATCTTGGCCAGATTGCTTTCCATGATCGCGAGGTCAACGAGCAATGCCGGCGTGTCAAGCGCGTGAACAGGTTTTCCCTTCATGATTTGGCCCATTGGAAGGTTTGGGGCAAGAGGGGCAACCCTGCCCGTTAGGGCAGAACTTCCTTGTAAAGCGTGACGACCACGCCATCCATCAGATTAGGCGCCGTGTTGTCGAAAAAGTTTTTGATGTAGGGCGTGTTGCAGTGAAAGTCAAAAGCCTCCTTGGTCTTGAACTTCTCCAGAAAGGTGATGGTGCGAGGATTATCAATGGCCTGGTTCAGTTCGTAGCGAATGCAGCCGTCCTCTTTGTGTGTGGGTTCCATCAGGCAGTGAAGCGCGCTGAGCAACTCCTCCTCTTTGCCGACTTTGGCACTGAACTGCGCAACACAGACGATTGCTTTATCAGCTTTTCTCAACATAATGTCTCCCCCAATTTTGAATTTGCCCTTTAGTGTACTGCGAAGTCATGTGGTCTTGATGACGCCTTCGCAGAATCCCTCGAAAATCATTGCCATAGACGTGGCCCCTGCGTCCTGGTGTCCCAGTGTCCGTTCGGCGGAGAATTTTGCTTTGCCGAACTTGGCGATCAGGTTCTTCGTTGAGGCTGCGCCATTCCTGGCAGCCTCCGCGGCGTCGCGCAGCGAGTTGGCAAACGTTTTGCCCGCATCGGCGCAGGCGCGCAATGCTTTGACGGCAGGGACCAGCGCGTCAATCATGGTCTTATCGCCCACTTGAGCCTTGGTCTGCCTTTGTACGGAAGCGAGCCCTGCCTCAAAGGCAGAGGCAAAAGCCGCACCATCCAACTCATTCTGTCCGCCCACAGCTTCCGCCATGCCCATGAAGAAGCTTCCAAGTAAGGGTCCGGTCGCACCGCCGTCCACGCCGAGCAGCGCCCAAGCCAGCCGGTCGATGAGCGCACTGAGACTCTCTTCCTTCTTCTCAGCGAGGGCCTTTTCAAGCAGGCCCATGGCGCGGCGCATCGTTATCCCATGGTCGCCATCGCCGCATGCCGAATCGAGTTCAGAAAGAAAGTCGCTACGGCTTCTCACTCGTTCGATGGCCCCGGCCATCATCGCGGAGAACTCTGCCTTGCCAATCCGTGTACTCATGGAAATCTCTTACCGTTCCCGCTACCGGACGACGAAATAAGGTGTGTCACAGGGCGCATCCCACAGCCTGACGAGCTCGCGGTCCATGCGGGCGATAAATAACTGGAAGCCCGCCTGTTCCTGCGCGGTAATGTACTCTCCGACCAGGCTCCGCGTGAGTCTTATGCCCTTCGCATCCAGCAACTGGCTGACACGCCGGAAGACGATGAAGAGTTCCATCAAGGTGGTTGAACCCATGCCGTTCACGATGACCAGCAACTCTTCACCGCTCCTGACCTCCAAATCCTCAAGCAGCCGGTTAAGCATGATCTCGGCCGTCTCGTCTGCGCTCTTCAGTTTCATGCGCCCCGAACCGGACTCCCCGTGCTGGCCGGCGCCGATTTCCATCTCGTCTTCGCCGAGAGGCGAAAGCTCCAAACCGGTCGAAGGATGCGTCGCTGAGCGCGCCGCCACGGAGAGCGTGCGCATGTTGAGCGCCATTCGCGCGGCGACGGCCTTTACCTCGTCGAGAGATTGGCCTTCTTCTGCCGCCGCGCCTGCCACCTTGTATACCGGCAGGAAACCGACCAACCCGCGGCGCTCCTCGGGCCTCTCGCGTGGGCCAGAAGCAATGTCTTCCTGAGTAAGAATCTGCTTCACATTCAACCCCTGTTTCTTCGCTAGCTCCATCGTGAGGTTGGCGGAGAGGACGTCGCCAGGATGATTAAGGACGACGAAGAGCACGCCCGCACCGCGGTCTGCCAGCTTGATGGCCTCCAAGCAGCGGGGGGAGCCGGGGGCTGCGAAGATTTCGCCCGGCACGCTGACGTCCAGCATCCCCATGCCAACAAACCCGCTCAGTCCGGGCTCGTGGCCGCTGCCGCCCAGCGTCACGATCCCTACTTTCCCCGGGCCTTTGGGAGCCGCGCGGACTACTAGCTTGTTGCCCGCCAGCTTCACCTTTTGGGGATAAGCTAGAACGTAGCCTTCCAGGAGTTCCCGCACCAGGTTTTCTGGGTTGTTGATGAATTTCTTCATCTTCATATTCGCAAACCTCGCTATCCGGCGAGCAGACTCTATCTTCCCTTAAGAGGTTTTTCTCGCAGAATCCTCCAACAGACTGTCGGAGTTTCATGGCACTGGCCGAGCGCCGTCCCTTGGAAGCTCTCTAAGATTCAAGCCGTTCCCACGTCCTCGACTCCACCGCATCAAGGACAGCCTATGTCTTCAGTTCTTCGTGGAAGTCTGGCTCGGGCATGTGATCCTTCTCAAAGAATGTGAGGAAATCCAGAATTGGATGGACCGACCTCCAGAGTTTCGGTCAAGGACAAGCAGAATCTACAGGCTTACGAGCCTTGAGTCAATATGGCCGCACTCCAACGTGGTATGAGGTGGGTAATGAATTGGAGTGAGAACAATCTATTCCATTGCCCCGCAAGGCAGGAGAAATGCACCCTCCGCGTGCCTCCGCCAATCGCCTTATTCCGGATAGCCAAAGAGGTTTGTGCTAAAAAAAGGTTGTTTCGTTATATATAGGAGCGCGATTTCTGATTTATAAGTAAGTGGGTCACTTGGCTCTGAGAGGACCGTTTGGGACTCGACCAATCCTGCGATTCATGGTGGAACGAGCGAAGGGCCGGGTCTTCTGCCCAGCGGACTTTCCTGCCTGTTGGCCGGGCAACGGTGTCCAAATTCACACATGACGGTGAGAACGGGATCCTAATAGGGTTCTTCCAAGAGTCCAATAACCGTTTGTGCGAATAAGAAAGCCCTTTTCCCCCAGATGGGGTGAGGGTGACAAACGGGTGAGAATGTGAGAGGGGGGAAGCGATGAACACTCTTAACCTGGAACACGACGCCTGTGAGTACATCCTTCACGCTGTACGGCGGAACAAGGCCATCATCTTTGATCGGGCGGAGAAGGCCCGGCTTTGGGACATCCACGGAAAGGTGTACCTGGATACGATGTCAGGTTCAGCAGGCCCTGCGATGGTCGGGCACGCCAATCCCGTGGTTGCAGAAGCCGTCGCGCGGCAGATGGCCAAGCTGCCCTCCGTGAATATTCTGCACGATTCTGCTCCCATGATTGAGTTCGCTCGAAAGATCGCGCAAATCGCCCCGGGCGGGCTGTCCAAGACGTTCCTCTGCCCAGGTGGCGGGGAGGCCATCGAGGCCGCCATCAAATTCGCCGTGCGAGTGACCGGCCGAACGGAAGTAATTTCGCTGACGGGGGCCTACCACGGCATGTCACTGGCCACGATGAGTTTGGGTGGCATGCCCGCACTCCGCCAATGGTTCCCTGGAGGAGTTCGCTGGCCGACCTTTCGCCAGATTCCCTCGGCAGATTTGTACCGGCCTCCACTGGGCATCGAGGGCCCCGAAGGCTGGCGCGTCGCGGTGCACGCCCTCGAAGCTGACCTTGATGGCGCTGGGTTCGGGCAGGTCGCAGCGCTGTTGATGGAAATTGTGCAGGGCCCCAATGGGCACGTGGTATTTCCCCGTGAGTACTACCGCGAAGTACAACGCGTTTGCCGGGAGCGCAACATCTGGTTGATCGTGGATGAGATCCAAACCGGCTTGGCGCGCTGCGGCAGTATGTGGGCGTGCGACCTCTTCGACGTGAAACCGGACATCGTCGTGGCTGGCAAGGCCCTGGGCGGGGGTGTGCCGATTGGAATCTTCGTGACCAGAAAGGATCTGATTCCGGAAGGTTTGGAGAGTGAGCCCTGGCACATGCTGACCTTCATGAATCAACCGCTCGCCGCCGCAGCCGGCTTGGCCGTGATCGGGATCGTGGAGAAGGAAAACCTCGTGGAGCAGGCCAAGAAGCTGGGAGAGCGTGCCACGGCGCGCTTCCGAGACCTGGCCAAGAAGTATGATGTCATCGGGGATGTCCGGGGCCCGGGCCTGTTCATCGGCGTCGACTTCGTCGAAGACCGCAAGACCAAAGCCCCGGCGACCGAGGCTTGCAAACTCGCCTGGGAATTTGCGCTCGACCATGGGCTCCTCACGCAATTCGGAGGCATCGGCGTGAACGTGCTGAAATTCAAACCCCCGCTCGTAACCCCGGCTGAGGATTTTGAAACCATGTTACAGATCTCGGAGGAGGTCGTGGCCTTCATCCAGCGGAAGGTCGAAGAGAAGAACCACAAGGCCAGTTAATGTTACACATGCCGAGGTGTGCTCATGGAAGATTCGTGGAGGCAGGGACTCTGCAAATTAATGGCACGCGCCCGAGCGGTCCTCATATTCGTGCTAGTTGTCGCCGGCGGGGCAAGGGCCGCAGATCCCACCTACCCGCTCAAGCTCAGTGCCAATCATCGTTTCTTGGTCGATCAAAGTAATCGTCCTTTCCTGATGCAGGGGGATGCCGCCTGGTCGCTGATCGTGGGTCTCGACAAACCGGATGTTGAAACCTACCTCAGGAACCGGCAGGCCAAAGGCTTCAACACCCTCATCGTAAACCTGCTTGAGCACAAGTTCGCGAAGCATGCCCCAAACAACGTTTTTGGGGAAGGACCATTTATCACCCCCGGCGATTTCTCGACTCCCAATGAGAAGTACTTCGCATACGCCGATTGGGTTATCCGCAAGGCGGGTGAGTATGACATGCAAGTTCTTCTGGCGCCCATTTACCTCGGATATAAGGGAACCGACGAGGGCTGGATCGAAGAGACACTCCAAAACGGTCCGGCGAAGTGCCTCGACTACGGCCTGTACCTCGGTAAGCGCTACCGGGACTTCGACAACGTCATCTGGCTGATCGGCGGCGACCGGAATCCTGAGTCAGCGCTCGAAGACGTTGACCTGATCGCCCTGGGAATCAAGGAGAATGACCACCGCCACCTTATGACGGCGCACTGCGCTCCTGAGAATACCGCCATGGACCAGTATGCGGGGGGCCGCTGGGTGGACCTCAATACAACCTACACCTACAGACTCGTTCATGACTCTCTTCTGGCGAATTACAACTTTAAGCCCACGATGCCTTATTTCCTCATCGAGACAACTTATGAAGGTGAGCATAATGCCTCAGCCGTCCAGATCCGGCGCCAAGCCTACTGGGCCGTTCTCTGCGGCGGTTTCGGTCACGTCATGGGCAACAATCCCATCTGGCACTTCGACGGTCCGGGTCTTTTCCCAGTCGAGGCGACTTGGCAGCAGGCCATGGACCTTCCGGGCTCCGTGGGCATGATGTATTGGGGCAAACTCTTCCGCTCGCGTGACTGGTTTGGCTTGGTTCCGGATCAAAAACACGAGATCGTGACGAGTGGTTTGGGAGAATTCAACGGACTGGACATTCTCATGGCGGGGCGCACTGAGGACCGCAGCACCGTCATCGCCTACCTGCCGACGAGCAGGAAAGTGACTGTCGACATGAGCAAGTTATCGGGTGCAAATGCCAAGGCTTGGTGGTTTGATCCGGGAACGGGAAAGTCCTCCGCCGCGGGAGAGTTCCCAACCACGGGCGTCCGCGACTTTACTCCTCCCGGAGAGGGGGACTGGGTCCTGGTGTTGGATGACGCAGGCCGGCAACTGGTCGCGCCCGGCGCCAGCCAGTAAATCCCCTCCGGTTTATCGCCGGCTTACGGCCTGGACCCGCCCCAACCCTGGGTAGTGGGGCAGGTAGCTATAGCGGCACTCGGCGAGTGCTCCGCCACTGCGGGGAGTGCAGGAATCTATTGAATCATGAACCGGTGGCTGCTTCCTGCAGCAGCGCAGGCTCCGGCTGCGGCTATAAGAAATCAAAGTGACCCACTACCCGACCTTGGTTTTCTCAAATGAGGCGGCATGAGCCAAAACAAAAGAGAATCCGTCCCTTTCATCCCCCACCGGTTTCAGGATGAGGTAGCTCTGGTTGTCGGTGGCGCGCGAGGTATCGGCAAGGCCATTGCGACCCGCCTGGCGCTGGAAGGGGCACACGTCGTCATCGCGGATATCGACCGGGAGATGCTAACGCGAACCGCGCCCGAAATTGCCGCGCAGGGAGGCCGGGCGCGGGCGTTGGTCTGCGACATCAGCAAGCGCCCACAGGTAGAGCGGACCGTGGCGAAGACGCTTCAGTGGCACGGCAAGATTGATGTGGTGATGCACGTGGCGGGCATCGCCGATTCGGCTCCCTTCCTGAAGACTGATCAAAAGCTCTGGGACCGGCATCAGAATATCAACCTGAAAGGCGCCTACCTTGTGGCGCACGCTGTCCTCCCCTCCATGGTGAAACGCCGGAGCGGCAGGCTTGTCTTCATGGCTTCCACGAATTGTTGGGATGCGGAAGCGGGGCTGGCTCACTACAACGCTTCTAAGGCCGGAGTGTTTTTACTCGCCAAGACTCTGGCGCGCGAGTTTGGGCCTTACGGGATCCGCTCCAATGCGGTGGGCCCTGGGTTCATTCGGACTCGGCTCACCGAGCCGCTGTTCAAGAACTCCGCATACATTGCCCAATATCAGAGCTTTGTTCCCTTGGGCCGGTTTGGTCTACCTGAAGATGTGGCCGGGCCAGCCACTTTTCTAGCCTCTCACGACGCTGACTACGTCAACGGTGTCCTGCTGTTCATTGATGGCGGCCGGCTGGCATAGTTGTTCACCCGCAAGTGCGGAACCCACGAATCCGAGGTGCCCCATGCGGTTAAAAGGAAAGGTTGCGATCGTAACCGGAGGAGGAGCAGGCGTTGGGCAGGCGATTGCCCAACGCTACGCGCTGGAAGGTGCCTCGGTCGCCCTCGCTGAAGTCGACATGGAGCGGGGAAAGGCAACCGAGGCGGTGATCAACAGCCGGGGAGGGCAGGCGGTCTTTGTGCCTGCTGACGTGTCGGATGAGGTTCAAGTGAAAGGGTTGGTGCAGGCGACGCTGGCCCGCTTCGGCCGCATCGACGTTCTGGTGAACAACGCTGCGATCATTCCTCCGCAGGAGGGGCGCGCCCACGAGCTGACCAACGAAGCGTGGGACCGCACGATGAGTGTCAACCTGAGGGGCTACTGGCTGGTTTCGAAGTATGTAATCCCCACCATGCTTCGGCAGGGGGCAGGTTCCGTCATTTTTATTGCCTCGCCCACGGGGATGCTCGGGTTCACTCGTCTGACGGCGTACAGCACCAGCAAGGGGGGAACGCTGGGCCTGATGCGGGCGATGGCCGCCGACTACGCCCCGGAGCATATCCGCGTCAACGCCATCGTCCCCGGCACCATGGACACTCCCATGAATGCCGAGGAACTCTCTGATCCTGCCAACCGCAAGAAATACATCGCCATGGCTCCGGCGGGCCGGCTGGGTGTCGCTGATGATATTTCAGGGATGGCGGTTTTCCTTGCCACCGAGGACTCAGATTACTGCGTCGGTGGAATCTTCATGGTAGACGGCGGGCTGACGGCCATCTGAGTCAGCTGGAGTCCAGGTCCCGGAAAGCGGGGGCGCTGGGGTTTCTCCCTCAGCCAGGCAGACTCGTGGAGGGGAAGACCGCCGACCCGTGCATGGCAGGCACGGGCAGCCGTGCCGGAGGGGATCCGGCGGACGAGGGGCTGGAGGTGCGTCCCGTAAGGCGCCGGGACGCCAAGGCAGGTCCGGTATGGTCAGGCCTTCCGTGGCTTTTCGCGGAGCGCCACCGGTAGGCAAGGGGGGTCGTTCCCACCAGGGTGTTGAAAACCTTCCCGAAGTAACTTTGACTGCAAAACCCGAGCATCTCACTGACTTCCGCAATGGGTTTGTCTGTCGTCGACAGGAGAGCCTGCGCCTTGGCGATCCGGAAGCTGTTGAGGTAAGCGAGCAGGGACTGACCCGTTACTTTCTTGAAGAAGCTCATGAAGTGCGAACTGCTCATGGCGCACACGCGCGCGGCGTCGGACACCTGGATGGGATGTGCGTAATTGTCTTCCAGGTAACTGAACAGCGGCCCGAGCCGCTCAATGTCGCGCTGCTTTCTGTCGATCGCATCACGTGTGCCGAGGTAATCCGCATAATGCTCCACCAGCAGAAGCAGCAGCATCTTCATGTAGGTCCGGACGGCCAAGCGGGCCAGGCGGGTGGTGGCGGGAAGCTTGGAATCAACCTTCAGGATCAGATCCAAAGCCGTGTTAGGCACGCCTGTCGACCTGGAGATCACATGTGGGAACTGCGAATCCTGACAGAGGAAAGGCATCAAGTAATGTTCTTCCTCGGGGCTCCGGTCGCTTCCGCGAATGATTTCCGGCTGGAAATTCAATGAGACCAGTTTGACCTCGACGCGTGGACGGTTAAGGATTCGATGGTAGAGATCTGGGCCTATAACCAAAAGGTCGCCTTGCTTCACGTGCAAGAAGCGGTTGAGAACCTGGATCTCCGTTCGCCCGCCGTACACATAGATCACTTCCAGATAGTCGTGATGGTTCATTCGGACGTTGTGGCGGCCATCGTGAACAAAGAAACCCACGTCAATCGGAAAGGCCGAATCGAAGGGATAGATGTGCGTCCCCTCGGCGTTGATTCCCGGCTCGACGACTCGGTAGGCTTTCTTCCAGGGCAGCTTCTTGGAGATCCTCATCCAGCCTCCTTCGCATCCACGCGGAAAGCGCCGAGTATCGAGTTGGGACAGATCTCCCTCGCCACGACCAGAGTTTAACGATATCGGAATAGGCCGTCAAGTGGTCACCTCGCTGCATTGGGTGACCGTCAGAGCGGAGTTGAACACCCGGAGGAGGCTGATTTATTGGGCAGAATTCACCTTTCGGGCAGTCCGTAAGCAGCCCATTCTGGCCCTTGGGGCCGGAATGCCGCCGGAAGGAGACCCTCGCCCACCATAGCCTTGTTACAAAGAATTGTGTGAACGTTATAGACCCTTTCACGGACGTGCTCATAATGAAGTATGCGTCGGAGTCCAAGGTCAAACACCTCTGCAAATCAGCAGCGGGGGGGCACGTCCCCGTCCGCAGGGGAGCCTCGCCGGTGACCCGAGGAGGAAAAGCATGAAGGCGCGAATGGCCGTCCTGTTTACTTTTTGCAGTCTGCTTTCGTGGAGCGCGGCGGCTCAAGACTTGGCGACTATCATGGGAACTGTCACTGACCCTTCCGGTTCCACCATCCCAGGCGCCAAAATCACGGTTTCAAATACCGACAAAGGCTTCAATCGAAACCTGGTCTCGGGCGCAGATGGGGAGTACACAGCCGCTCGAATTCCTATCGGCAACTACGTGGTGATCGCAGAAGCGCCCGGATTTCAGAGACTGACTCGAGGCGGCATCACGCTGGACGCCGGGCAAACGCAACGCGTGGATTTGCAGATGACCGTGGGTAGTTCAACGCAGGAGATTACGGTCACCGGGAATGTCCCCAAGGTGGAAACCGAGACGGGAACCATCTCAAGCGTGGTGACGGGCTCGCAGGTGAACCAGCTCAATTTGAATTCGCGGAACTTCGCAAACCTCGCCCTGCTCGTGCCAGGTGCAGCGCCGGGCGGATACGATCCGACGACCGTCGGCGACATTGCCACCTCCACACTACCGTTTAATGGAATCCCTGGAAACATGAATAACTGGGAAGTTGACGGCACCAACAATGTTGACCAAGGATCGGGGAGCGACTCGCTACAGGTTTTTCCCAGTCTTGACTCCATCGCTGAGTTCCGGATCTCCACTTCCAACTACAGCGCAGAGTACGGGAAGTCCGGAGGAGCCATCATCGAAGTAGTGACCAAATCAGGGACCAGCCATTTCCACGGCGACGGCTTTGAGTTCGTCCGCAACGACAAGTTCGACGCCAACGATTGGTTCATCAACCAGACGATTGCGCCAGAGGGCGGCAACGCTCCCAAGACGCCGGTGAAGAGAAACGACTGGGGGTTTACGCTCGGCGGGCCGTTCTTCATCCCCGGGCGCTACAATACCAGTCGGCAGAAAACCTTCTTCTTCGTCTCGGAAGAGTGGCGCAAGAACCGGGAAGGAACGGTGATTGACAGCGGTGTCCCCACCATGCGCATGCGGCAAGGCGATTTCAGCGAATGCGATCTCACCTCGGCGAACTACAACGCTGTTGTTGCTTCAGGATGCGCACTGCCCACCGATCCCACCACAGGAGCTGTTTTGACAAGTGTGCCGGTTGATCCTACGGCCACTACTCTGCTCAATGCCTTGATTCCGCTCCCCAATAATGGGGTGATGCGTTACACCCGTGCCCCCCGATTGCCGGTGGACTTCCGTGAGGACATGTTTCGCGTCGACCAGAACATCACCGACAAAGCCCGGGTCTTCTTCCGTTACACGCAGGACGCTTACGAGCAGATGTTCGTTCCAACGCTATGGTCGTCGTCCAACTTCGGCACTGTGAAAACAAAATGGACAAGTCCCGCGAAATCCGCGGTTGTACATCTGACCGCGAACTTCGAGCCGAACCTATTGAACGAATTCATCGCGAGCTTCTCGGCAGACGTGAACACGGTGAACAACTACGCAGGATTCGATTCTCCCGCCGGGTCGATCAACAAACCTTCGGGATTTGTGATGAACACCATTTTTCCAGCCAACGAGATGCAGCCAAAGCTCCCCGGTATCGCCGTGAGCGGCGGGGTGCCTTTCTCCCTCGCCGAGTCAACAGGATTTGAGTTCTTCTTTTGGGATCCGCAGCCGGCCATTAAGGACAATCTGATTTGGACACACGGCAAGCACATTATGAAATTCGGGTTCTTTTTGCTCCACAACCAGATCAACACCACGACTAACATCGGCTCCAACACGCAAGGGTCTCTGACCTTCAGCAACTCCTCGGTGGTTACCACCGGCAACGCGCTGGCTGACCTTTTCCTGGGGCGCATTGGGCAATACCAGGAGTACGGAAAGGTCCTGAATGGGCAACTACATGGCGGCGCGGCGCTAGGGCATTGGCGACAGTGGGACTTCGAACCTTACATCCAGGACGATTGGAAAATAACACCCAGACTGACCATGAATCTCGGAGCTCGATATTACTATCTGACCCCCTTCTATGACATTGAGACGCCCACCAACGACTCGGTCTTTGATCCCAGCCAATACAATCCGGCGAACCAAGCCCAGCTCGACGTAAACGGGAACATCATTCCAGGGAGCGGTGCCTATTATTTGAACTATGGGAACGGTTTGCTAGAGTGCGGTACGGGTTCCGTCCCTAAGGGATGTTACAAGTCGTTCCGCGGCACGATTTCGCCCCGCCTCGGGTTCTCCTACGATCCAACAGGTAAGGGCAAGACCGCCATCCGCGGCGGATACGCGTTGACCTGGGACAGCAGCAACCCGCTCCAGGCGGGCGCAGGGTTTAACGGCAACCCCCCGACGGCCACTAACCTTTTCACTTACAACGTTTTGGGTTTTGCGAACATTGGTCCTGGTCCGGTCGGCCCGGCGAGCTTTTCCAACGTGCCGCGTTACCAGAAGTGGCCGGAGATAGATCAATTCAGCCTGGGCGTGCAGCATGAATTTCCGGGAAACAACCTACTGAGTGTCAGCTATGTCGGAACGCTGGGACGCCACTTGCAAAGGCACCGCAACCTGGACCAGATCCCGATAGGCGTAGGGACGACGAATGTCCCGGCCTTGGCGGGCCAACCCGGTTGCGACCCCTCCGGGAACTGCGACGTGCAAAACGCGTTGATCAACACGCTCGAGCCTTCTATCTTCTTTGTGCCCTACCGGGGATTTAACCCCATCATCCAAAGGGAGGCCACCGGTGTATCCAATTACAATTCGTTACAGGTGAACTATCGCCATACGGTCGGCCATGGACTCACGTTCCAAGCTGCTTATACATACGCCCACACCATCGATGACCTCTCTGGGGGCGGAGGGACAGGAAATTACTCAAACGGAGTTAATGATGATGACCTCCGACGTTGGCGCGGGACGTCCAGCTTGAACCAGACCCACGTGCTGGTCACGAACTACGTCTACAACCTGCCCTTCTTCACCCACGCGGGAAGCGCCTTCGTGCGCCAAACTCTGGGAGGGTGGCAGCTCAACGGCATAACCACCTTCACCACCGGCAACCCCTTGGACCTGGCCTGTGGAATCGCGGGGATGCAGACCGGGATTGGGGGTTCGGCGGTATGCAACTCACTGGGAACTTTCGGCAAGAAGAAAGGAACGACCATTGACCCGCAGTTCGGCCCGGTGCCCACTTGGTTCGATCCGGGCACGCTCGGGCAGGTGACTTTGGCTCAGCTCAATGCCGACGGCCAGCCCGGCATGTTCGGGTATATGGGGAAGAATCCTATTACGGGCCCGGGGCGGAACAACTGGGACTTGGCGCTGGCAAAGAACTTTCAGGTCCCGTGGTTCCAGGGAGAGCACTCTTCGATACAATTTCGCTGGGAAACCTTCAATACGTTTAATCATCCCCAGTGGAGTGGCATCAACCTGTTTTGCAGTGGCCTAACGTCGCCAGGAGGACCGTGCAACGGCAGCAACAACATTGGGAATGCCGAGGTGTCAAGTGCCTTCGCGCCTCGAATCATGCAGTTTGGGCTGAAATTCATTTTCTAGTCACAGCAGCCCCCATCCCGTCGAGCCGCGGCGTCCTCTCGCTAGCCGAAAAGGGCATTACGGCTTGCTGGAATCGCAGGCGAGCCACCGGGAGAGGAATTGTGCGTGCCGGCGCAACCAGCACCCCCCGCCGAGCGCCCCTCTGCAATTCCGCTCAGATTCTGGCCACACTGGCTCCGCATCCCTCCTCGGTCCTCGAGCCAGCCCTGGTGCGGAGGGCGTGACCCATTTACAATCAGGGTGACGGAATTTGGGCGAGGCACACCCGCGCCCGGGTGGTGTAAGCTTGCCCCCCAGCTCAAGGGAGAAGAAAGTGAATAATGATCGGCAGGCTTCGCCGGGGAACGCCCTGGCCTCTTTGACGACAGGGACGGGTTCCGGCAAGGAAGGTCGCTTCAAGCCGGTCCTGTCTCTCTGGGCGCTGGTTCTGTTCGGGTTGGCCTTTGTGGGCCCCACGGCGCCTTACACATTTTTCGGTGTCGGCTCGGTGCAATCACGCGGCCACTTCGCGCTCGTCTACTTGATCGCGATGCTGGCCGTAAGTTTCACGGCCTTCAGCTACGGGCGGATGGCCATGGCCTTTCCGGAAGCGGGGTCCACTTACACTTACTCCTCCAAGGCGATTCATCCGGTGGTGGGCTACCTGGCCGGATGGATCATGATTCTTGATTACATCTTGATGCCGATGCTTTGCGTCATCATCATCGGTGTGACCTCCAACAAGCTTTTTCCTGCGGTGCCCTATCTGGTCTGGGTTATCTTTGCCGCTTGCGCCATTACTGCCATCAACCTGAGCGGCATTGAGATGACCTCGCGCGCCACCATCGTGTTCAGCGCGATCCTCTCTGTGTCGATCGTCTGGTTCTTGGTTGCGGCGATTCGCGCCTTGCTGCATGGCGTGGGGCGCGGGACCTTGTTTTCCGTGGAGCCCTTCTATAATCCCGCGACCTTTTCCCTGAAAGCCGTGATGGCCGCGACGCCAGTGGCCGTGCTCTCTTTTTTGGGTTTTGATGGAATCTCCACGCTGGCGGAAGATGCCAAGGACCCGCAAAAGAACATCGCGCGCGCCACCGTGCTGGTCTGCTTCATTGCCGGAACCCTTTTCGTCCTACAAACCTATCTCGGCCAATTGCTCTGGCCTGATTACTCCACTTTTACTCCCATTGAGACTGCCTTTAGCGATATCGGCAGGCTGATCGGCGGGCCTGGCCTTTTCTACTTGATCGCCTTCCTGGTGGTCGCCCAAGCCTGGGCCAGCGGCATCACCAGCCAGGCCAGCGCCTCACGGTTGCTTTTCGGAATGGCCCGCGATGGGAGGCTGCCCCACCTGGTGTTCGGCTACGTCCACCCCAAGCTGCGCACGCCCATTTACAGCATGCTCCTGATGGGCGGCATTGCACTGGTGGGCGCCGTCTTGCTGGACCTCGACAAAGCCGCGGAACTCGTGAACTTCGGCGCTTGCGCCGGCTTCATGGTGGTGAACCTTTCGGTGATCGGACACTACTTCCTCCGCCTTCACAAACGCGGCGGATTCCACCTCTGGACCAACCTGGTTTCTCCCGCCAGCGGCTTCTTGATTTGCCTGTGGATTTGGCTGAGTGTTTCCCCACTTGCCATGCGGGTCGGCTGGCTGTGGACGATGTTGGGTCTCGTCTATCTGATTCGCCTCACACATGGATTTCAAAGAAGATTGGGGAATAAAGAGGGCACTGGTTGAATTTGAATGACCAGAATTCGTTGCCGGCCTGTTGTCCCTTGTGTTCCCACACGGAAACTACATCGGACTTCAGGCCTACTACCTACTACCATACTATAGACCACTTAGTCAAGATTTCTGACATCGGGGGCATACATTGGCCGGTTAATGTCAACCGGCCGAGCGGCGTTCATCTAAGGGTCATTTTTCAAGTTAGTTGCAGCTGGAGAATTAAATGGGACAGCACACTGGGAATGGAGGGACAGAATGACCAACCAAGTCAAGCACGGAGTACATTATCGCGCGATCATGTTTATCATTGGATTGGTGGGCGCGGCCCTGATAGGACCACCAACCGGCGCCGTCGACTCCCACGGCAAAGTCAAACTACTGCACATGAGCAAGAACCAAAGGTACTTGGTTGATGAGAGCAATATTCCTTTTCTGCTCCAGGGAGACGCGGCATGGTCGATCATCGTGGGCCTCAATAGGGCGGAAGTGGAGCTGTATCTTGAAAACCGACAGTCGAAAGGCTTCAACACGATCGAGGTAAACTTGATTGAGCACAAGTTTTCCAAGCAGCCGCCCTTGAACATCGCAGGTGAAGGTCCTTTTACGACGCCAGGCGATTTTTCCGCTCCCAATGAGAAGTATTTTGCCCACGCGGACTGGGTCATCCGGAAAGCAGACGAAATGGGCATTCGAGTTCTTTTGGCGCCGATCTACCTCGGATATGAAGGCACCGATGAAGGATGGTTTCAGGAGCTACTGGCTCTGGAGCCAGAAAAATGCCTCGAATACGGCCGTTATCTGGGGAAGCGCTACAAGGATTTCGACAACATTATTTGGCTGATAGGTGCCGACCGCAATCCGGGGCCGGTGCTCGAAAAAGTCGATTTAGTCGCCCTGGGAATCCGGCAGTTTGACAAGCGCCACTTATTCACTGCCCAGTGTGAGCCGGAGCATTCCGCTGTGGAGGAATTCGCCGACGGCAAGTGGTTGGACTTCACCACCACATATACCTACGAGATTGTCCACGCTCGACTGTTGGCGGACTATGAGCGAACACCGACGATGCCGTTTATTTTGATTGAGTCCACCTACGAGGGAGAGCACAATGCTTCGGACGTGCAGGTCCGGCGCCAGGCCTATTGGGCCGTCCTATGCGGAGGCTTCGGCCACATCATGGGGGATCGGCCACTCTGGCTTTTCGATTCCGGTTGGCAACGGGCGATGGATCTTGCGGGTTCCGTAGGGATGATGCATTGGGGAGAGCTCTTTCGATCACGCGCGTGGTATGACCTGATTCCCGATCGGAAACACGAGGTCGTAACCGACGGGTTAGGCGAATTCACCGGGCTTGATTACGTGGCGGCCGCACGAACCTCAGATGGAAGCACGGTGATCGCTTACATGCCGTCGAGTAGAAAGATCACCGTGGACATGAGCAAGGTGTCGGGCGCGCAGGCCAACGCGTGGTGGTTTGATCCACGGACCGGAAAGGCATCGAGCGCAGGCAACTTCGCGACTAGTAGTTCGCGCGAGATCGTTCCACCAGGGAACGGGGATTGGGTCTTAGTTCTTGATGACTCAGCAAAACATCTGCCGGTTCCCGGCACCAACCCGTAGACGGAATCCCGTGGTTCGCAAAAAAGGAACCGCGTGAATGCGAGGCCCTTCGTTTCCGCATGCATTTTTCTTCCCCTCCTGGCATCCTGCCTATGGGCGCAGGGTAGGCAATTCGAACCTAAGTGAGAGAAGATCTCCGGGCCCGACACTACGAAGACTTCTCCGGACCAGTGCTGCTACTGTGTCTCGCCACATTCCAATCTGCATAATAGAAGGTGCATAGTCGGCGAGATTTAGCGGCTTGAATGAGGGTTGGTTCTGGCGGCGAAATGTTTCCTGGCAGTGTCGTCCTCGCGATTCCCTGGGA